>Ga0209407_1000016_pt1 | contig 240834 bp, 177 predicted proteins | sample AD_JPNHG3_MetaG_FD_184410 | JGI IMG/M metagenome (GOLD analysis project Ga0209407, IMG submission 184410) | Active sludge microbial communities of municipal wastewater-treating anaerobic digesters from Japan - AD_JPNHG3_MetaG (SPAdes) (version 2) | ecosystem: Engineered > Bioreactor >... | reverse complement strand
CTTGGGCCCAGCAGGCCCAGGTAATAGACCCGGCGGGGTTTCATCCGGCCCGCACTGCACGGCGGCTGCCCAAAGACCATAATGTCTTCATGTACGGCCCCGACGTTGAGTCGCAGCCGAACCCCGTCTTCCGCGTCATTGACGATCTCCAATCCGGTGACGGGATTGGGGTCGAAGACCACCGGGGCGGGCGGTTCCTCCACCGGCGCCAGACCCAGCCCCCGCAGGGTGCTGTTGATCTGAACGCAGAATTGCTGGCCACTTAAGTGCGAATAGTGACCCATCCAGGGCCGGCTGGGAACATGCAGTGCCGCGGCGTTCCAGCGCTCGCGCTGCGCTTCGCTGAGCTTGAGGCCCCACTCCCGCGAGGAGATCCCAAAATACGACCGCGCGGCCGCCTTGCGCTCCGAGGGTCGGTCCCGGGGAACGGTGCGCCGCCGGGCGCACACGCCGAAGGGGGATTGGTAGTATGTTTCCGCGCCCAGGCTGCCCGTGCGCGGAGCAGATAGTATTTTCATAATGATGGTCCTTTTTGTTATCGCCCCGGAGGGCGGCTCGGCTTCCCGCCACTCCTTGGACTGGAAGTCCCAGCCACCACCACCCCGAGGGTTTGGGGGAAGGCTGGCGGGCGGGAGGTCTTCGCGCAAGGGCAATTTTTTGGGGTTGGTGGTGGTGGGCGGGGCTCTTTGTGATCGCCTAAGTTTTTGTAGATAAGAGGGAAAAGATGTTTCCAAACCCGGAGCAGTTTTTCGGGTTGAGGGGATTGGGATGAAAGCGTCTGTTGATTCAAAGCGGCCGGTGCCGCAGGCGCAGGGCGCTTTTACGGTGATCACCGCGGGTGGCGCAACCCTCATCCCAAATGCGCCGCTTCTACAGCCGACGGCGCGCTGGTAGCGGCCGTGAATGCGGGCCCGGGATTCCCGTTTGGAGGATGGGCTCATGTGCGGTGCTTCGGCAACCCTGAACTTGAGTCAACGTATCGGCGAACGCCTTGTCCGCCTTTCCGCCCCGGCAACATTTATCCGGAGGCAACTCGCTTGCGCGCCCGGGTGAATGCCAGACTTGACTCCTGACAGTTTTCAATCAGGATCGCCGTGTGGCGCTTTTCACCATACAAAATGAGTTTCGGTACGAAATCGTGCGCAAGATTTATGAGGGCGGAATGGGGATCGTCTATGAGGCCGAGCAGCACGGCGCGCGGGAATTCGTCAAGCGAGTGGCCATCAAGGTAATTCGCCAAAACTATGCCAACCAGAAGCGGTTCATCGAGAACTTCATCGGGGAGGCGAAACTGGTGGCCGATTTAATCCATACCAACATTGCGCAGACCTATCACCTGGGCGAAACCAACGGCGTGTATTTTATCGCGATGGAGTTGATCCGGGGGGTGAACCTGGAGCAATTTTCCGGGCAATTGAGCGACAAGAAGCGCGTCCTGCCCAAGGAACTGGCGGTCTTCATTGTCAGCCGCGTGGCGCGCGGGCTGGCTTATGCGCACGCCAAACGGGACCGGGACGGCAAGCCGCTGGGGTTGGTGCACCGGGATGTGAGTTTCAAGAACATCATGATCGCCATGGAAGGGGATGTGAAGCTGACCGATTTCGGGATTGCCAAAGCGCGCGGATTTCTGGCGGACAACGAGGGGGAGGTGGTCGCGGGCAAGGCGGACTACATGAGCCCCGAGCAGGCGGATTTCCAAATCACCGACCAACGGTCCGACCTGTTTTCGGCCGGGGTGGTGCTGGCGCACTTGTTGCTGGGCAAAAACATCTTTAAAGGCGCCACCACGGAGGAATCCCGCCAGCGCATGATTGGGTTGCCAATTCCTGATTTCCGGTCGTTGGATCCGCGGATTGACGACCGGCTGAACGAGATTCTGCATCGCGCCCTGGCACGCGAGCGGGACCAGCGGTATGGGACCGGCAATGAGTTGCTCTACGATCTGGAGCACTACATCTACCACTCGGGTTATGGGCCGACCAACGAGACGCTGGGCAAGTATATCCGCGAGTTGTATTGAAAACGGTCTGGATCACCGGCGCAGGCGGGCTGATTGGAAGCACCCTGGCCCGAACAGCGCCGGGCGCCGCGCATGAACTAAAGGTGGTGGCCCTCACCCGCGACCGGTTGGATCTGACCGATGCCGCGGCGGTGCGGAGCGAGTTCCACCGTCAACCACCGCAACTGGTCATTCACTGCGCCGCGCTCAGCAAGAGCCCCGCGTGCGAAGCCAACCCGAGGCTGGCGCGCAACCTCAACGTCGGGGTTACGGCCTTGCTGGCCGAACTGGCGGCTGAAATCCCGCTGGTTTTCCTGTCCACAGACCTGGTTTTCGATGGGCGCGCCGGCAACTACGCCGAGGAGGCCGCCGTCAATCCTCTCAGCGTCTATGCCGAGACCAAGGCAGCGGCGGAGCAGGTGCTGCGCGCCAACCCGCGGCATTTGATTGTGCGCACTTCGCTCAACGGCGGCAGATCGCCCACCGGCGACCGTGGATTCAACGAGCAAATACGCCGCGCCTGGCAGGCCGGGCAAACGCTGAGCTTGTTCACGGACGAGTTCCGCTCTCCCATCAGCGCCGAGGTAACGGCGCGCGCTATTTGGGAATTGGTCGCGCAGAACGCAACCGGGGTTTACCACGTCGCCGGGAGCGAGAAGCTGTCCCGGTGGCAGATTGGCCGCCTCCTTGCGGCACGCTGGCCGCAGTTGCAGCCCCGATTTGAAGCGGCCTCGCTAAAGGATCACGCGGGGGCCCCACGAGCCCCGGACACCTCATTGAATTGCGCCAAAGCGCAGGCGCGGCTGTCTTTTCGCCTGCCCGGACTGACCGAGTGGCTTTCCAGCCATCCCGGCGAAGTCTTTTAGCTCATATGCGCGATGATGTTGTCTCCGAACTCGGAACATTTGATTTCGACCGCTCCATCCATCAGGCGGGCAAAATCATAGGTGACCCGCCGTGAGCCTATGGCACCGCGGAGACCCTGAATGATTAGGTTGGCGGCCTCGTCCCAGCCGAGGTAGCGAAACATCATTTCCCCGCTGAGCACGACGCTGCCGGGGTTGACCCGGTCCTGATTTGCGTATTTGGGCGCGGTGCCGTGCGTGGCCTCGAAGATCGCGTGCCCGGAAACGTAGTTCAGGTTGCCGCCGGGCGCGATGCCTATGCCGCCCACTTGCGCCGCGAGCGCGTCACTCAGGTAATCGCCGTTGAGGTTGAGCGTGGCAATGACATCAAAGTCCTCCGGGCGGGTCAGCACTTGCTGAAGGGTAATATCAGCGATGGCATCCTTGATGACGAGGCCCTGGGGCGTCCGGCACCACGGGCCGCCGTCCAACTCCACCGCGCCGAACTCACGCCGGGCCAACTCATAGGCCCAGTCACGGAATGCGCCTTCCGTGTATTTCATAATGTTGCCCTTGTGGACAACCGTGAGGCTCTTGCGCTGATGCCGCACGGCGTATTCGAGCGCGGCGCGCACCAGGCGCTCGGTGCCCGGCCGGCTCACGGGCTTGACCCCAATGCCCACGGATGCCATCGCCTCGTTGCCAAATCGAATTTTCTTAAATGCCGCGGGCATTTCCCGCTGGAGGAACTCCAGCAATCGCAGCGCTTCGGGGCTGCCCGCCTGGTAATCAATGCCGGCATAGATGTCTTCCGTGTTTTCGCGGAAGATGACCATGTCCACCTTCTCCGGGTGTTTCACCGGCGAGGGGACTCCCGGGAAATATTGCACCGGGCGCAAGCACACATACAGGTCGAGCATCTGGCGCAGCGCGACGTTGAGGGAGCGGATGCCGCCACCGACGGGGGTCGTGAGCGGGCCTTTGATGCCGACCAGGTATTCCTTGAAGGCCGCGATCGTGTCATCGGGCAACCAGGTATCAAACTTGTTCCTGGCAGCTTCGCCGGCATACACCTCGAACCAGGCAACCCGGCGCTGGCCGTTGTAGGCCTTCCGGACCGCCGCGTCAAACACGCGCTGGCTGGCGGCCCAAATATCGGGGCCCGTGCCGTCGCCGCGGATGAACGGCAGTATCGGGTTGGACGGCACGTTCAGTTTGCCGTTGACGACGGAAATCTTTTCGCCGGCTGGCGGGACAACATTTTGGTAAGGCATAGTGGTTAGCTCAAGGTCTTTACGGGGTGAGTAGAATTCACGGTGCGGCAGGAAAAATCACGCGCGGAATGCCGGGGCGCAGTCAGTAATTGGCCGCTCAAGGGTGTCACTGCCGAAGCTGGGCGATGGCGGAATGACCCTGAACCGATGCCCGGGCAAACTCCGCTCGCACCCGGGCGACTGTGCCCTCCACGGTCAGGCCGTATTTGGTGCGCAGATCTTCGGTGGTCGAGGCGTGTTCAATGAACTGATCGGGCCAACCGATCCGGATGACGGGGGTGCTGATCCGCTGCTCGCTGAACAACTCCAGGATGGCGCTGCCATAACCGCCCTGCAAAATGCCGTCTTCCATGGAGACCAACGCGTCGGCGGCCTCGCCAAAGAACCTCGTCACTGCCGCGTCTAATGGTTTGATGAACCGGGGGTTAATAATGGCGACATCATATCCTTCCGCAGACAACTGGGTGGCCACCTGCCGTCCCAGCGCCATCATGTTGCCCAGGGGAAACAGGGCCACTTTGAGCCCGCCGTTATTGGTGAAATTGCGGATGACCTCGGCTTTGCCGATTTCAATCAGCCGGGGCTGTTCCTTGAGCGGGACGCCCTCGGCCGGGCCGCGGGGATAACGAATGAAAGTCGGGTGCGGCTCATGGGAGGCTGTAAACAGCATGTCCACCAGTTCATCTTCATCCTTGGGCGCCATGGCAATGCAGTTGGGCACTGGCCGAACGAAGGCAATGTCGAACAACCCATGATGCGTCGGCCCGTCCTGCGCCGCGAGTCCCGCGCGGTCCATGCAAAAGATCACCGGCAAGTCCTGCAGCGCCGCATCATGCACGATGCAGTCATACGCGCGCTGAAGAAAAGTCGAATAAATCGCACAGACGGGGTGAAAGCCCATGGTGGCCATGCCGCAGGCGAACAAGACGGCGTGCTCCTCGGCGATGCCCACATCGTAGTAGCGGTTAGGCATCGCCTGCTCCAAATACTTCAAGCCGGTGCCGCTGGGCATGGCCGCGGTGATGCCGACAATGGAATTATCCTTTTGGCAAAGCCGCACCAAGGCCTGGCCGAAGACATCCTGCCAATTCGGGGGCGCGTCGGGCGGGGCGGGTGGAGTCGCCCCCGTGGCGACATCGTAGGGGCCCAGGCCATGAAACTTCTCGGGATTCTTGAGTGCGGCAGCGTAGCCTTTGCCTTTTTGGGTCAAAGCATGGATTACGACGGGCCGATCATACGCCTTGGCAAACTCCAGCGTGTTAATCAGCAAGGGCAGGTTATGGCCGTCTATCGGCCCCAGGTACCGCACCCCCATCTCCTCGAAGATCAGGCTGCTGCCATAGCCGCCACGGCCATCCATTTCCCCTCCGCTCGGGCTGGGTTGGAGCGCCACATCCGCGATGGCGCCTTTGAAACCTTCCTCAGCTTTGTGCGCGAGTTTCATCGCAATCTCGCCTTTGGGCAGGCGCCGGACGAAACGCTCGAAATCCCGCGCCAGCTTGTTATAGGAAGGATGGGTGATCAACCGGTGGAGGTAGTTGGCGATGGCCCCGACGTTTTTGGCGATGCCCCATTCATTGTCGTTCAGGATGCCAATGAACCGTTTGGTGGTCGGCGCGATGTTGTTCAGCGCCTCGAAGGAAATGCCGTTGGTCAACGCGCCATCGCCAAATATCGCCACGACGTGCTCATCGCTGCCACGCTGATCGCGCCCGGCGCAGATGCCCAGGGCGGCGGATAAAGCCGTGCCGGCATGCGCCGCGCCGTAGCAATCATGCTCGCTCTCCGCGCGCACGGCAAACCCGCTCAGCCCCCCCGTGCTGCGGATGCTGTCAAAGCGATGCTTGCGACCGGTCAGCAGCTTATGCACGTAAACCTGGTGGCTCACGTCCCAGATAAATTTGTCCCTGGGCGTGTTGAAAACGTAGTGCAGGGCCAGGGTCAATTCGACCACCCCGAGATTGGGCCCCAAGTGCCCGCCATGCTTGGCCAGCACGGTAATGAGTTCCTGCCGAATCTCCTCCGCCAGTTGAGTCAGTTGCTCCAGCGTCAGTTTCTTGACGTGCGCCGGACTGTCCACCATCTCCAGATATCGGCTCATGTCGGGGGGTCGGGGTTCGGGATTATCACAAAAGCCGCCGTCATACACGCTTACTCCACGCCGGCGTTGTCTTATTCACGCGCGTCCTCGGGCAATGCCAGGGGCTGAAGTTTCATTTCCCCCGCCGCCGTCTTTTCCAATTGCCGGATCCGCGCCTCGGCTTTCGTCAGCTTGTCCTGGCACGCTTTGACCAGGCGCGTGCCCTCTTCGTATTTGACCAGCAAGGCTTCCAGCGACAGATCCTCTGATTCCATCGCGACGACCAGAGCTTCCAGCTTTCGCAAAGCTTCTTCAAAGGGCAAATGGGCCGCCTTAGCGGCGCTGCTTTGGCCCGCATTTTCTGAAACACTCGGCATAACGGGAGACTAGGACAACCCCATCCGCCCGTCCAGTATTGAGTTTATGTGAAATGGGGGGAGCGAGAAGCCGTTGCCTGCCGGCGAGCCCGGCGCCGTATTTCGGTTTCCCAGCTTGATTTTTAACGTCCAGCCGTTAGTTATAGCGCCATAGAACCAGTGTCCGCTTGTCGTTTATGAAGCTTATTATTCGTGTTGGCCAGTGTCTGGGATTCGGGGTGTTGGCGCTGGCAGGTTCTCTTGGCGCGCAAACGCCCGGGGTTTTTCAAACCAACCTGACGCTGCGGATCATGGCCGCCAACCTGACCTCGGGAGGGCCAACTTACCAGACCGCCGGCCTCAATATTCTCAAGGGGCTCAAACCGGACATTGTGGCCATTCAGGAATTCAACTACGGCAACAATAGCGCGGCGGATTTCCGCCACATGCTGGATACGACTTTCGGGACTAACTTCGTGTACTATCGCGAATCGGGCTACAGCATCCCCAACGGCATCATCAGCCGTTTTCCCATCCGGGCCGCCGGTTCCTGGGATGATTCCCTGGTGCCCGACCGCGGGTTCGCCTGGGCCCGGTTGGATGTGCCCGGCTCCAATGATTTGTATGTGGTCAGTGTGCATCTATACAGCAGTGGCAGCGCGAGCGATCGCAACCAGGAGGCCCAGGCGCTCAAAAATCTTATCAGCGCGAACTTCCCCGCCAACGCCTGGGTCGTCGTCGCGGGCGATTTCAACACCGCCACTCGCTCGGAGGCGGCCGTGTCAACCTTTAAGACCTTCCTCAGTGATAATCCCATCCCCACTGACGCCGAATCAGGGGGCAAAATGGAGACCAACGAGCCGCGCAATAAACCCTACGATTACGTCTTGCCCAGCCACTCCTTCGCCACCAATTTCGTGCCCACCGTCCTCCCCTCCCGCGTGTTTTCCAATGGGCTGGTGTTCGATTCCGCCGTCTATACCCCTTTGAGCGATGTCGCCCCCGTCGCCCCGGGGGATTCGCACGTAAGCGGCATGCAGCACATGGCCGTGGTCAAAGATTTCAACATCACTTACACCATCACCAATGCCTGGCCGGACGCGCCGTTCATCATCACCCAACCCGCGAGCCAGATCGCCGCGCCCGGCAGCGATGTGGCCTTTAGCGTAGCCGCCTCTGGCGCCGGCGCGCTGCATTACCAGTGGCGGTTTGGCGCCGCCAACCTCGCCGGCGCAACCACCAGCATGCTGGCGCTCACGAATGTGCAATCCGGCCAGGCCGGCGATTACAGCGTGGTCATCACCAACTTTGCCGGCAGCGTCACCAGTGCGCCGGCCTCCCTGACGATTGCCGCCGCCCCGGTCATCGTCGCCCAACCCGAAAGCCAGACCGTGGCCCCGGGCCAATCGGCCGTTTTTACCGTCACCGCGACCGGGACGATGCCACTCTTCTATCAGTGGCGCTTCAACGGTCTGCCGCTCCCCGGGGCGACCGGATCCAGTTACACACGCGCCAATGTCCAGCCTGGCGATGCCGGCAATTATTCGGTCGTGATTACCAACCTGGCCGGATCGGTTGTCAGCACGGAGGCCCTCCTGACGGTTGCGGTGGCTTCGGGCCATATTATTGCCCAGTGGAACTTCAACAGCCCGACGCCCGATGGCCAGACGACTACCGGCACTCTGACCCCCTCGATAGGCAGCGGCACCGCCTCCTACATTGGCGGCACAAAGGCGCCGGGCTCCGGCGAATTTGCCAAGGGCAGCGCAAAGGACCCCCAAACGTCCGACAACAGCGCCTGGAACACCTCATCCTACCCGGCGGCCACCATCGGCAATAAGACGGCGGGCACGCTCTTCACGGTCAGCACCGTCGGCTGGCAAGATATCAGCATTGCCTGGGACCAACGGCCAAGCAGCACCGGCAGCAAATACATGCGCCTTCGCTATACCACCAACGGTGCCGATTTCATTGATTTTCCCACGGGCATATCAGTCGCCAGGGATGATTGGGAATCCAAGACCAACAGTCTCGGAACCCTTGCGGGCGCAAACAATAATCCGGACTTTGCTTTCCAGATTGTCGCCGAGTTTGAGAGCACCGCCACGGGCGCGGGCGGCAATAACTACGTGGCCGCCAAGAGCGGCTCCACCTATGCCCCCGGCGGCACGGTCCGCTTTGATATGGTCACCGTTACCGGTCTCCCCATCCCGGTGAGCGTGCCGCCCACCATCACCGCGCCTCCCGTCAGCCAACGGGTCCAGCAGGGCGCAGATGCCACCTTTAGCGTGCTGGCCACCGGCACCGCCCCCCTCAGCTACCAGTGGCGCTTTAATGCCACACCCCTTTCCGGGGCGACCGCCAGCGTCTATACGCGCAACCATGTCCAACCGGCCGACCAGGGGGCGTATTCAGTGGTAGTCAGCAATTCCGCCGGCACGGTCATCAGCCCGGACGCGCAACTCGAGCTGGTGGTTCCGGCGCCGGTCCTCGTGATGCGGTCGCCCCAGGTCGTCGCCTGGCAGGGGCTCAGCAACCTGCCCTACGTCGTCCAGGCGAAGACCAACCTTGCGCAGTCCAACTGGGTGATGGTGGGCACCGCTTCCTCGCCCGGAACGGACGTGTCTTTCACTAATTCCGTCGCCGCCCCGCAGATGTTCTTCCGCGTGCGGTATCCCTGATCAACCCTCGGCCTGGCTAAGAATTTCGCCCGTTTTCAGCCGGGTTCGCAAACGCTGGCCGGGCTTGACCTCGTCCGCCGCGCGCAGGACTTTGCCGCTCGCCGCGTCCGAGGTGATCGAATAGCCGCGCGCCAGCACTTGCTCCGGCCCCAGCAGCCGCAACCGGGCGGCCAGGGCGTCTAACTGCGCCCGCCGGGCTTCCAGAAGCCGGCGCCCCTGCTCGCGCAAACGCTGTTCCGCCAATTGAACCCCATCCCGTTTCTGCCGCCAAAGCGCCGCCGGGCGGACCCGCCACAGCCGTTCCGCCAGGTTGTGCCAGCCTTGCCGCTGTTGCCGCATGCCCTGCCGGAGGCAGCGCAGCAGGCCCGTTTGCGCGTCATCCAGCCGCTGCAGCCAATCATTCAACCGCCGGCGCGGATGCATCCGGGCCAGGCGCTGCGCGGCTTCGGCCCAGTCGCGCCGCTTGTCTTCCCACTGTTCCGCCGCCGACTGGCGGAGGCGGCGGGGAGCTTCCGACAAAAACTGCCCGCTGGCAAAGACGCCCTCGGTAATGATCTCCGCCGCCGCGCTGGGCGTTGCCGCGCGCACATCGGCCACGAAATCGCTAATGCTGAAATCTATTTCATGTCCCACCGCCGAAACGACCGGCAGGGCCGACTCGAAAATCGCCCGCGCCACCACTTCCTCGTTGAAGGCCCACAAGTCTTCCAGGCTGCCGCCCCCCCGGGTAACGAGGATCAAATCCACCCCTCCCGAACGATCGCCCGCCGCCGCCGCCGCGCGATTAAACTCATTCAGCAGGCGCACGGCCGCGGCGATTTCCGCCGCCGCACCCTCCCCCTGCACACGGCACGGCGCGAGAATGAGCTCCAGCGCCGGATGACGCCGCTCGACCACGTGCAGCACATCGCGCAGGGCGGCGCCGGTGGGCGAGGTGGCCACCCCAATGCGCAGGGGATACCGCGGCAGCGGACGCTTCCGCTCCGGCGCAAACAACCCCTCGGCTTTGAGCTTCTGCTTGAGTTTCTCAAAAGCCGCCTGCAGCGCCCCAACGCCCTGCAACTCGACTTTCATCACCCGCAACTGGTACTGCCCGCGCGGCTCATAAACCGTGACCTCACCCCGCAGGTTGACTTTCCGGCCATCCTGCACCAGCGCGCGATCCGCCTGCGTCTCCCCCCGAAACAGCACACAACTCAACTGTGCGCCGGCGTCCTTAAGCGTGAAGTAGATATGCCCCGAACTTTGCAACCGCCGGTTCGTGATCTCGCCCGTCACCCAGACCTCCCCAACTTGCTGCTCCAGCAAACGCCGGACCTGCCACGTCAGTTCGCTGACGGTCAGCACCTTGCGGGCGGGCTCCGACGGAAACAGCCCGTCAAACTCCCACTGGGATTTGGAGATCCGGGCCATTGTTAACGCGCGGCAGCCCCGCCGCGGCAGCAGCCACCCGCCAACGGTCCGATGGTCAGCGGGTTTTCCCGTGGCTGATCCTTATTCAACGCCGGCCGGCGGGCGGGCGTTCCCGGCCGAAACAAGGCGGCATTCCATCTCGGCCTCATAACGAACAGGATACGCGTTGGATGCTTTGGGCGCGCCCGGTTTGCTCCTCGATTTCAACCACCGCCCCCTGCAAAAGAACCCGCGCCTTCGCCACCTCGAACCGCTGCGGCATGCTGGTTAAAAACCGTTGAATGACCGGTTCTATCTCGCGCCCCAGCACGCTTTCATGCGGGCCGGTGAAGCCGCCGTCAGATAGAAACGCCGTCCCGCCGGGGAAGATTTGCTCGTCGGCGGTTTGAACATGCGTATGGGTGCCGATCACCGCGCTCACCTGCCCATCCAGCATTCGCGCCAGCGCGATCTTCTCCGACGTCGCCTCGGCATGAAAATCTACGAAGATGAGCCGGGTCTGCTGGCGAAGCCGCTCCACTTCGGCCCGCGCGGCAAGGAACGGGTTTTCCAACGGCGGCATAAAGGTACGGCCCTGAAGATTAAGGACCGCCAGCGGCGGCAGCCCGGGCGCCGCAAAGATCGCGCTGCCCTGACCGGGCGTGCCGGGCGGGTAGTTCAAAGGGCGCACGAACCGGGGCTCACCCGCAAGCAGTTCCATGACCTCCTTCTGGTCCCAAAGATGGTCCCCGCAAGTTATGATATCCACCCCCGCCGCAAAGATTTCCTCAGCGGTTTTCCCCGTGATGCCCGAACCGCCCGCGGCATTCTCGCCGTTGGCCACCACCACGCCAACCCCGTGCTCTTGCCGCAACTGCGGCAGCAACTCCTTAACCGCGCGCCGGCCCGGTTGCCCCACGATATCCGCGATGAACAACAGTTTCACGGCGCCAGCTTACTGTGCGCCCCCCGCAACGCGCAATCCGCAACCCCAATCCTCTTCCAGCACCCCAGGGCCTTTGGTTATCAGCGCCTGAGTTTCGGTAGATAAGGGGGAAAAGATTTTTCCAAACCCAAAGCCGCTTTTCCGGCTCAGGGGGCGGGGATGAAAACGTCTATGGCTTCAAAGCGGCCGACTGATCTTGGGGGCAACGCAAGCAGTCGCCTCTCGGCAACCTCCGCCCGGGTTGGGGAATGTCCCCGCCAACCGTGGCTCCATCCCGCCCAAAAACCAGGGTGCGCGACAACACCCGTCCGCCCGTTCCGGCTTTGCCGAACGTTCGCGTCCACTCCCTCCCGCCTTGAAACGTCCTTTTACATCATCCGCGACTCGTCCATTCCTCCTTTCCGGCTCAGGCCCGCGCCCAAACCCGCCCCACCCGCCCCACCCAGCCTATCGCTCCCATTAGGCCGTGTACAACGGGGGTACAAAGGAGGCTCAAAGGGGGCTCATGCTTGTTTTCCGTGTGCTCCTGCCGGGCTTCCAATGTACTCCCGTTGTACATAGCTTGAAAGGACGGAGAAGGAACGGTCTTGTGGGCGGCGGTGGAAGCCGAAGCGGGGGCGGGCTTCGATTTCTTAACCTTTGTCGTTTCAGCCGCTTGCTGAGATTTCAACATCGGCGGCGGCGGAACGATGGCGTTGTGAACCTGGCTTTGGCCTTTCCAGCCGTTCCGGGTCTGAACCACGACGATAAACACCTTCTGCCCCGGGGCGGGTCGCCCAAACCGGGCGGCGTAGAGGTCCGTGATGTCGCTTTGCCCGTTCTGGCTTGGGCCCAACAGGCCCAGGTAATAGACCCGGCGGGGTTTCATCCGGCCCGCGCTGCAGGGGGGCTGCCCAAAGACCATGATGTCTTCATGGGTGGCCCCGACGTTCAGCCGCAGCCGAACTCCGTCTTGGGCGTCATTAACGATCTCCAGTCCGGTGACGGGATTGGGGCCGAAGACCACCGGGGCGGGCGGTTCCTCCACCGGCGCCAGACCCAGCCCCCGCAGGGTGCTGTTGATCTGGACGCAAAACTGTTGCCCACTCAGGTGGGAGTATTGCCCCATCCAGGGCCGGCTGGGAACGTGCAGCGCCGCGGCGTTCCAACGCTCGCGCTGCGCTTCGCTGAGCTTGAGACCCCACTCCCGCGAGGAGATCCCGAAATACGACCGTGCGGCCGCTTTGCGGTTAGAAGGCCGGTCCCGGGGAACGGTGCGCCGTCGGGCGCACACGCCGAAGGGGGATTGGTAGTAGGTTTCCGCGCCCAGACTGCCCGTGCGCGGAGATGTGAGTACTTTCATAATGTAGGTCCTCTCTATTGTTGTTCTAATTGTCTGTCTATTACGGGCCGGAGAGCGACTCCGCTTCCTGCCGTTCCCTGGGCTGGGAGTTCCAGCCGCCCCCACCCCAAGGGTTTGGGGGAAGGCTGGCGGGCGGGGTGCCTTCGCGCAAGGGCAATTTTAGGAAGTTCGCGGTGGCGGGCCGGTGCGGAGCGCCGCGTGGGGGCACGCGGCCTACAGGGGGCGGGAGGGTGCGGGGGGGCCTGTGGGTTGTCGGGAGTGCGGTGCTGCGAGAGGGCATGAGGTTTGCCGCGGCGCGCTTTCATTTCCTGCAGGTCGCGTGAGGGCACGCGGCGCCCGGGGGCCGTTCGTCCGGCGGCTGAGAAAAGCACCTGCGCGCCCGCCCGGATTGTCTGTGGGAAAGCCTGCCCGCCCTGGAGGGCGATCTCACCTCCGCTGTTCCCAATGGCCCAAGCCCTGGGCGGTCCGGCCAGACACCCGCTCCGCAGGGCTTAACCACCGCCCAATCCGCAGCTTCAGCCTCCCCGGCTCATGATCTACAATAGCAAAGCCCCCGGGATCGAACCGGATTGCGCCGCCACCGCCGGCGGTTCAAAGAGCGCCAATCTCCCCGGGGCTCGGGCCGTTGGCCCGGGCGGGGGTCAGCCGACTTCGCGCACCATGTTGTGGGTGCCGTAGGGATTGCCGGTGCGCAGCGCGCACTCCGGGTCATCCCGCCACTCGCCGTCCACGAGGAAGCGGTAGTTATGCTTTCCGGGCGGCAACGCCACCGAGGTTGTCCAAACTCCGTTCTTGCCCTTGCGCATGCGGATGGCTTGTTGCTGCCACTGGGTGAAGTCACCCACCAGTAATACGCTCTTGGCCTCCGGGGCGGAGAGGCTGAACTTCTGCTTTGGGGAAGCCTTAACTTGCTTTGCCATAAACCATTATCCTTTCACAAACTCGGGTTGTTCCATCCGGCCGCCGTCGCCGTCATTGGCGCCGCCTGCCTTCATCCGGCCGGGCGCTCGCGAGTTCCACCAGCGCCTGACCCGTCGCGACTTTAAATCCGCTCCCGGTACCTTGGTCTCAACCGGGCCGCGCGTCAAGCACAAAGCGAAGGGGCGGTTGCCGCGCGGGCTTCGCTGGAACGATGCGGTTGGGCCGTCCAACTGTGTGCCCGCGCTTTAAGAGAGCCTGGATGGGCCTGGCCGCTCCAGCCGAAGCGATTCTTGTTTAACCCGCCTGTGTGCCGCGAAAAACAACGTGAAAGAGCTTGACCTTTTGGCGCGTAAACATTAATTTCCCTTCTTAGTGCTGCCGATTACCAGCAAGGTTAAGGCATGGTCGGTAATTCGCCGCCGGGCGAATTTTACTCCCGGCGACAGGTGGGGGGGTGTTGTTGTCTCCATTTTCGGACAAGCCCTTCAGCCTTCCGCGCGTTCCCAGCCCCCGTGCGGGCGGCCCCGCGCGGAACGCCACGGGCGTTCTTTCCGCAGCCTGAATCCCCGGCCGGCCAATCCGCGAACCGCAAAAACCGAATCCAGCGAACACTCCTGAAACAAGCAAAAGGCATGAAAACCTACACCTCCCTGATCCCGGAAGCAGAGCAACGCCCGGCAGCTATGCTGGGGCGACTGATGTTGGCAGCGGGCGCGCTGGGCAGCGCGGGCGCGCTTTACGCCAGCACGGACTATGGCCCGGCGATCTGGCGTCCGGTCAACTGCGCCAAATACAGCACCACGGGCTATGGCCATCGGTTTATCGTCATCCATTCCATGGAGGGCTATTATCAAACCGGCACTTCTTATCTCCGGCAATGCGGGGTGCAGGCGAGTTGTCATTATACGGTCAATGGCCGGAAGGACTACGCCTCGGATGCGGCGCCGGGCGAGATTTCCCAATTGGTCCGCGAGGCCTATTATGCGTGGCATGCGACCTGTTGGAATCGCTATTCGCTGGGCACCGAGCACGAGGGATTTGTCGGGAACCCGGCCTGGTTCACGGATGAGATGTATAAGGCCTCGGCGGCGCTGCACAAGCACATGGCGGAGAAGTTCGGCATTGCCAAGGACCGCAACCACATAATCGCCCACGGGCAGAAATCCAGCTCGGCGTGGCGCTCCTGGATGTACAGCCAGGGGTACAGCTCCAGTTTCGTCAACTGCAACACCCACACCGACCCCGGCCCGTACTGGAACTGGACTCACTTCATGAACTTGATCAAGGGCACTTCCTCGGCGCCGGCGGCCCCGAGCGGCCTGGCGGCGGAAAAAGTGAATGCCTCGCAGATCAAGCTGACGTGGAAGGATAATTCGAGCAACGAAAGCGGCTTTAAGATCGAGCGGGCCACCGCTTCCGGCGGGCCTTTCACCCAGATAGCCACGGTGGGCGCCAACGTAAAGACTTATACCAGCACCGGCCTGAAGGCGCTGACCACCTACTGGTTCCGGGTGCGGGCCTATAATTCGGCCGGCAATTCGGGCTACTCGAACACGGACAGCGCCAAGACCGACGGCCTGCCGCCGGCGGCGCCGGGCAGCCTGGCGGCGACGACGGTTTCGACCAGCCAGATTAAGCTGACATGGAAAGACAATTCGAGCGACGAGACCGGGTTCAAGATTGAACGGGCAACTTCCGCCGGGGGGACGTACACGCAAATAGCCACGGTGGGCGCCAACGTGACGACCTACGCCAACACCGGCCTGAGCGGTTCAACCACCTACTATTATCGCATCCGCAGCTATAATACATGGGGCAATTCCGCCTACACCGCCGTGGCCAGCTCCACCACGGCGAACGTGGCGCCGGTCCTGGCCGCCATCCCCAATAAGACCGTGAACGAAGGGTCACTGCTGCAGTTCAGTGTCTCCGCAACCGACGCCGATGAAGTGAACGCGACCCAGACCATTACGGATTTTGAAAGTTATGAGGCGGAGACTGTGAACGGGACGGTGATGTTCCGCCACCCGGGCAACTCCGGCTCGACCAGCGGTTTTTTGACCACCGCGACTAATTATACGACGGTAGTGGCCTCGGGAGGCGGGCGCACCAGCAAGATGCTCAAGGGGCAGTGGACATTCGGAACCAGCAAACCCAATCCCTGGGTGCGGTTGACCACCTACAACACGACGTCGCTCCCCAACCCGACGGTGGGCATCAATCAGCGGCTTAAGTTCGACATTTACTCCAGCAAGGCGCTGAAAGTGGGGCTGGGCATCCGGGAAACGGGAACCACGGCTGCCATCGGTGCCAACGGCGGAACCACGGGCACCATTGAATGGGTGGGCGTGAATGGCAGCACCAGCGGAACGCCCACGCCGACGCGATCGGTGGCGGCTAATACGTGGACCACGCTCAGTTTCAACATTCCCTTTGAGACGGTGACCGCTTTCACGGGCGACGGGGTCCTCCAACGGACTACCGGCAAAGGCGTGCTGGAGCATCTTGCGCTGGTGGCCGACGGGGGCACGGGCGCCTATACCATCTATCTCGATAACTTCGTTTACGTGCGTGATAACAACATCACGTACAGCCTGATCGGCGCGCCCGCCGGGGCGAGCATTGACCCGACGACCGGGCGGTTCACCTGGACGCCGACCGAGGCGCAAGGGCCGGGCACCTACACCATTACCGTTAAGGCCACGGACGCGGGCTCTCCGCCCCAGTCCGATACGCAGACCTTTACGGTCACCGTCAACGAGGTTTACGACGGGCCGCGCCTGGCGACGATCCCGAACAAATCAGTTAATGAAGGCGCGCTGTTGAGTTTCACGGCGATCGCGTCTAATTCCAACCCGGCTTTGACGCTGACCTTCAGCCTGGACGCGGGCGCGCCCGCGGGAGCCAGCATTAACCCGGTCAGCGGATTGTTCACCTGGACGCCCTCCGAGGCGCAAGGGCCCGGCAGCTATCCGATCACGGTGCGCGTGACGGATAACGGCTCGCCAGCGAAGAGCGATGCCCGGACTTTTACGGTGACGGTTGCCGAGGTCAACACGGCGCCGGTGCTGGCGGCGATCCCTCCCCAGACGGTTGATGAACTGACCTTGTTGAGCTTTGCCGCCAGCGTCACGGATGCCGACCTTCCCGGCGACCAGATTACCTTCAGCTTGGATGCCGGCGCTCCGCCTGGAGCGGCCATTGATCCGGAGACGGGGGTCTTCACCTGGCTTCCGACGGAAGCCCAGGGGCCGGGCGTTTATATGATCACCGTGCGGGCTACTGACGATGGCTCGCCCGCTCTGAGCGCCAGCCAGGGGGTCACGATCACGGTCCGCGAAGTCAACACGCCGCCCGCGCTGGCCGCGATACCCAGCCAGCGCATCCGCCCGACCCGGCCCTTGACTTTTGCGGCCGTGGCCACTGATCCGGACCTGCCCGCCAACCCGCTGACCTTCAGCCTCGATCCGGGGGCCCCCGCGGGAGCGGCGATTGATCCGGCCACGGGGGTCTTTACCTGGACGCCGACGCCCCTGCAAAATAATACCACCAACCTCATCAAGGTCCGCGTCAGCGACGGCTGGGCGAGCGACGTGAAGAACGTCGTGGTGGTGGTGAGCGACGCCAATAATCCGCCGGTGCTGGCGGCCCTGCCCGACAAGACCGTCAATGAGAAGACGGCGCTCACCTTCACGGCTTCGGCAAGCGATCCGGATGGGGACAGCTTGACCTACAGCCTCGCGGCGGGAGCGCCCAGCGGGGCGAGCATCAATCCGGCGACCGGCGCGTTCTCCTGGACGCCGACCGAGGCGCAAGGGCCGGGCACCTATTCGATCACCGTGCGGGTGACCGATAATGCACTGCCGAATTTGAGCGATGCCAGGACCTTTACGGTGACGGTGAACGAGGTGAATCTTGCGCCGGCGTTAAATCCGATCTCCAACAAGACCATCAATGAAAAGGCCACGCTGACCTTTACCGCGGTGGCTTCGGATGCGGACCTGCCGGCCAATACCAAGACCTTCAGCCTGGACGCGGGCGCCCCGGCGGGCGCCAGCATTGATCCAGTCACCGGCGTCTTTACCTGGACTCCCACCGAAGCCCAGGGGCCGGCGATCTATCCCATCACGGTCCGGGTGACGGATAACAACCCGGATGCCGTCAACAGCAAGCAGATGAGCGACGCCAGGACGTTCACCGTGACGGTAAACGAGGTGAACGAGGCGCCCGTTCTGCCGGCGATCGCCACCAGGACCATCAACGAGAAGAGCACCTTAACCTTGGCGCTGGCGGCGACCGACGCCGATCTGCCCGCCAACACGTTAACTTACAGCCTGGACAGCGGAGCCCCCGCCGGGGCCAGCCTGAACCCGGCCACGGGCGTTTTCACCTGGACGCCGACCGAGGCCCAGGGGCCCAGCACGAATACGATCACGGTGCGCGTGACGGACGATGCCCCCACGCCCGCGACCGACAGCCGGACTTTTACCATTATCGTCAATGAGGTGAACGAAGCGCCGGTGCTGGCGGCCCTGGCCAACAAGACTATTGCCGAGGGCGGCACGCTGAGCTTCACGGCCGCGGCGACCGATGCCGACTTGCCGGCCAATACCCTGACCTTCAGCCTAGCCAGCGCGCCGGCTGGCGCCACCATTCACCCCAGCAGCGGCGCGTTCACCTGGACGCCGACCGGGGCGCAGGCTCCGAGCACGAATCTTATTTCCCTCAAAGTGACGGACAATGGCACGCCGGCCCTGAGTGATACCAAAACTTTTACGGTGGTCGTGACCTCTCCCAATCAGCCGCCCGTCCTGAACGCGATTGCGGATAAGACGGTGGATGAATTGACGACGCTGACGTTCACCGCCACGGCCAGCGATCCGGAGTCCGCCTGGGCACCAATCACCATCACCACCTTTGAGAACTTCGCCGCGCCCACGGTGAATGGGACCGTGATGTTCCGGCACCCGGCCTTCTCGGGCAGCACCAGCGCTTTTGTGGACTCGGCGGCGACCAATTATTCGAAGGTGGTCAGCAACTTCCCGAGCGGGCATTCCGGCAGCAAGGTGCTGCAGGCGGCGTGGACATTCAAAGCCGGCACGACCAACCCGTGGGTGCGCCTGGCCACCTACGATGCGGCGAATCTACCGAATCCGACGATCTACTTTGGCCACGTGCTCAAATTCGATATGTACACCGACAAGGCGCTGAAAGTGGGCCTGGCGCTGCGCGAGACCAGCACCGTGGCCGCCATTGGGGCCAACGGCGGCACCAGCGGCACCGTGGAGCTGGTGGGCGTGCCCGGCATGATCGGGGCCTCGCCCAACCCCAGCCGCACCATTGCCGCCGGCGCATGGACCACGGTCAGCTTCAGCCTTCCGGGTGAAGCCGTGACCGCGCTCACGGGCAATGGCGTCCTCGAATCCATGACCGGCAAGGGGATTCTGGATGCGTTGGTCCTGGTCCCGGCGGGCGGCCTGGGAGCCTATAAGGTTTACCTGGATAACTTCGTCGTCGCGCCTGCCAATACCCTGACGTTCAACCTCGACGCGGGGGCGCCGGCTGGAGCCAGCATCAACCCGGTCACCGGTGTGTTCACGTGGACTCCGACCGAAGCGCAGGGGCCCGGTGTTTATCCGATTACCGTGCGGGTGACCGATAATGGGCAGCCGCCCAAGAGCGCCACCCGCACCTTCACCGTCACCGTGAATGATGTAAATAACGCGCCGGTCGTGGCTGCCATCCCCAATAAGACCGTCAATGAGCTGTCCTTGGTGACGTTCACCGCCTCGGCGACCGACTCCGATGGAGACCCCTTCACCTGGAGCCTGGATGCCGGAGCGCCCGCCGGCGCGACGATTAACCCGGCGACCGGGGTGTTTGCCTGGACGCCTTCCGAGGCGCAGGGCCCCGGCACCTACAGCATCACGGTGCGCGCCACCGACAACGGAACTCCCCCCATGAGCGGTTCCCGCACCTTCAGCGTCACGGTGAACGAAGTCAATACCGCGCCCGTGCTGTCCGTGGCCGACCAGACCGTCCTTGATGGTCAGACGCTGAGCTTCAATCTGTCGGCTTCCGATGCGGACTTGCCGGCCAATACGCTGACGTTCAGCCTGGTCAGCGGCCCTGCCGGGGCGACGGTGTCCCCGGCCGGCGCGTTCAGTTGGACGCCTCCCGCCATTGCCGGGATTATGTTTAACAACTTTGAAGCCGGCACGAACAACCGGCCTTATGGCTTCAAAGAGCCGCGCAACTCCGCGACCACCACGTCCTTCCTGCAGGAGTTGCCGAATGAGATGGTGGTCGTCACCAATGCGCCAAGCCGCAGCGGCAAGGCGGGCAGGTTCAACTTCGCCTTCGTCAGCACCGCGACCACCAACTGGGTGCGCCTGACCACGTATAACGCCGGCGGCGTGCCCAACCCGCTGGTGGATTTGAATCATCTCGTGCGTTTTGACATCTACTCAACGCGCGCGCTGAAGGTGTCTATGGGCATTCGTGAGACCGGCGGCGCCGGCCCCGTGGGCGCCAACGGCGGCGCCACCGGCAATATTGAATGGATCGGGGCCACGGTGCGCGGCACCGCCAGCGTCGCACCGGGTGGCAAGAGCGTTAGCGCGAATTCCTGGCAAACGCTCACCTATGATCTGAAAGGAGACCCGTGCGAAGGCTTCATGGGCAACGACATTCTTGAGGGCAACTGGGGAGTGCTGGAAAGCCTGGCCGTGACGAAGGGCGATACCAGCGCCAGCCTCACCAATACGATTTATGTGGACAACTTCCGCGTGGTGCCCAAGACCAACTATACCGTCGCCGTCACCGTGCGGGTGACTGACTCGACCGGTTTGAGCGACACCCGGAGCTTCAACATAACCGTTTATACCTCACCCGTGGAGCAGGCCCAGGGAATGCCGCTTGCTGAACCACTGGCCAAAGCGAACGCAATCGCGCCCGCGCCCAGGATTCTGAGCACCGCAATGACCAGCGACGGCTTCAACTTCAGCTTCGGGACCGAAAACGGAAAGACCTACGACGTGGAATATGCGGAATCGCTGGTGAATCCGAAGTGGAAGCTGCTGCTGACGGTGGCTGGCGATGGCAGGGCGGTGGTTATTAATGACCCCACGCCGCCGATCTCCGGGCAACGGTTTTACCGCTTCCGGATTCGTTAAGCCGCGGCAAAGTATTGCGCCAACGAGCCGTCCTTTGGCACAATTCGGTCGGTAACGCCGGCGGCGGTTTGTTGGCGCAAACCGCCGCCGTTTGCAGATGCAACCTTGTCAGGCCCAAACCAATCTATTTAAGCTATGTTGAAACGCTTTGCCGGTGCGGCAATTTTACTCCTGATCCTGGTTCCCGGTTTTAAGCTGGCGGCGGCCGCGCCGTCGAGTACGCCGAGTCCCGTCCCGGACCCACTGGCCTCGCATCTTAACCCGGATGGCACGCTGAACCTGGCCAGCGGCTTCTCCGGCACGCTCGATGCCCGGGGCTGGGCCTTGCTCGCCGACCCTCAGGGCGGCCCGCGATTCGTCAAGGCGGGTGGCAACACTTCTCCGGCGTTCGCAGCCGGTTCCGCCAAAAGCGGCGCCGCTTCCTATACGGCCGGGGATGAGAATTGGGACCCGCGCTATGTGTCGGCGCCGGGAATCAATGGGGTTGTGCATGCCCTGGCCGTCAGCGACTCAAGCCTCTATGTCGGCGGCATGTTCGACACCGTCAGCGGCTTGAGCGCCGCCAATATCGCCAAATGGAATGGGACCGAATGGGAAACCCTAGGCGAAGGGGTGGACGGCGTCGTGCTGGCCATCGCGATTTCCGGAACCAACGTCTATGTGGGCGGCGCCTTTGCGGTCGCCGGCGGCGTCAGCGCCACCAACATCGCCTGCTGGAACGGCGAAAGCTGGTCAGCGCTGGGAACGGGAGTGGACAACGAGGACGGTTCCGGCAACGTGGCGGCCCTGGCCGTGCTGGGCTCCAACCTCTACGCGGGCGGCGTCTTCACTCACGCCGACGCGGTGAGCGCCAGCAATATCGCCTGCTGGAACGGCTCGGCATGGTCGGCGCTGGATGCGGGACTCGGCGACCCGGACCCTGAAAATATCCCGGGCGTTTCTGTGCTGGCCGTCAGGGGAACCGACCTGATTGCCGGCGGGTCCTTCACCACCGCTGGCGGCGTCGCGGCCACCAATATCGCCTGTTGGAATGGCAGCGCCTGGTCTGCCCTTGGCGGAGGCACGGACGGCACGGTGCTGGCCCTGGCCGCCAGCGGCTCCAACCTCTATGTCGGCGGCAATTTCCTCGCGGCCGGCGGCGTAGCCGCCGCGAACATTGCCTGCTGGGACGGCAGCACCTGGTCCGCCCTTGGCGCCGGCGTGGATGAAACCGTCTTCGCCATAGCCCTTAGCGGCAATAACCTCTATGCGGGCGGGGCCTTCATGTCCGCCGGCTCCGGCGATGCCGCCAACATCGCCCGCTGGAACGGAACCGCCTGGTCGGCGCTGAGTTCGGGCACTGGCGGCAGCGTCTTTGCCCTCGCCGCCAGCGGCGCCAACCTCTACGTCGGCGGTGATTTTTTTAGTGCGGGCGGCCTGAACGCCTACAATCTGGCCCTGTGGAATGGCTTTCTGTGGTCCACGCTCGGCGCCGGCGAGGGCAATGTGCCGTTCGGCTCGATCCTGAAGATTGCAGTCAGCGGGGCGGACGTTTATGTAGGCGGCTCTTTCCGCTCGGTCGGTTATGTGGCCGCCAACAACATTGCCCGCTGGAACGGCTCCTTCTGGTCGGCCCTCGGCAGCGGTGTGGATGGCCCGGTTTCCGCCCTGTGCCTTGTCGGCACTGACCTTTACGTCGGCGGCTCCTTCGCCACCGCCGGCGAAGTTGCGGCGGCCAACATCGCCAAATGGGACGGCGGCAGTTGGTCGGCCCTGGGAGATGGGGTGGACGATGCGGTGACGGCCATCGCGGCTTTGGGCCCTGATGTCTATGCCGGGGGCAATTTTGCCACCGCCGGAAATCTGCCCGCCAACAACATCGCCCGCTGGGACGGCGCGGCCTGGTCTCCGTTAGGCGAAGGGCTGGATGGCCCGGTGTTCGCGCTGGCAGCCGGCGCGGACGACCTGTATGCCGGCGGCGATTTCACCACGGCCGACGGCTCCGTTACGGCCAACAAAATCGCGCGCTGGGACGGCGCGGCCTGGTCGGCGCTGGATCTGGGCCTGGATGACGTGGTGCACTGCATCGCGATTAAAGGGACTAACGTCTATGTCGGGGGTAATTTCACCGAAGCCGGGGGTGAAAGCGCGTCCGGGGTGGCCCGCTGGGACGGCTCGAGCTGGTTCCCCCTGGGCGACGGCGTGGGCAACGCCGACACCAATGCCTCGGTGACGGCGCTCGACTTCGCCGGCGAAGCCCTCTTCATCGGCGGCTCCTTCACCCTGGCCGGGACGGCTGGCGCCACCAACGTCGCCCGCTGGGATGGAACCCAATGGACGGCGCTGGGCGGCGGGGTCAATCAGCCAGTGGTCACCCTGGCTGTGGGGGGGACGGATGTCTATTTTGGCGGAAGTTTCACCCGCGCCGGCGATCAGCCCTCCTACCACCTGGCCCAATGGCATGACGCCCCGCCGCCCCCCAACGACAATTTCGAGGCGCGCATTGCTTTGTCAGGTTCCCTGGTGGTGACCAATGGCGATAATACCGGCGGCAGCAAGCAAATGGATGAACCCTACCATTCCGGCATCTACGGCGGGCGATCCGTCTGGTGGTCCTGGACCGCCCCCACCAGCGACACCGTCACTATTTCGACCGCCGGCACCGCCTTTGACACCGTGCTGGCCATCTACACCGGCGCCGAACTGTCCGCTCTGACCGAAGTCGCCAGCAACGACGATGATCCCAACGGCGGCGTCACCAGCCGGGTTACCTTCTCCGCCGCCGCCGGCACCCCCTACCAGATTGCGGTGGACGGCTACAACGGCGAGTATGGCAATATCGCTTTGCGCATCGTGGTCGGCGTCCCGCCGGCCATCACAGCCCAGCCGCAAAGCCAGACCGTCCCCGCCGGCGCCACTGTCACCTTCTCCGTCGCGGCCACGGGCACGGTGCCCCTGAGCTACCAATGGCGCCTGGCCGGCACCAACCTGCCGGGAGCCACCGCCAGCAGCTTCACCCGGACCAATGTCCAACTCGCCGACGCGGGCAACTATTCCGTCGAGGTCGCCAACAGCGCGGGCTCGGTCACCAGCCAGGATGCCATCCTGACCGTAAACGCGCCGCCGCTGATCATCGCCCAGCCGCAAGGCCAGACCGTGACCGAAGACGACAGCGTCGGCTTCACCGTGGTGGTCACCGGATCCCCGGTGCTGAAATACCAGTGGCGCTTCGGCGGCACCAATCTGCCGGGAGCCACCGGGACCAGCTACCTAATCAACCATGCCCAGGCCGGCCAGGCCGGGGACTACTCGGTGGTGGTGACCAACGCCTTTGGCTCCGCCACCAGCTCCAACGCCACCCTGGTGGTGCTTGTGCCTCCCGCCATTCTGGCCCAGCCGCTTGACCAAACCGTCTCCCCCGGCTCCAACGCGACATTCTCCGTCACCGCCACCGGCACCGCGCCGCTCAGCTACCAGTGGCGTTTTGAGGGCGATGACCTGCCGGGGGCCACGGCCAGCGTCTTTACCCGCACCAACGTCCAGCCCGCCGACGCGGGCAACTACTCGGTCATGGTCACCAACCTCGCCGGCGGCATCCTGAGCTCAAACGCGGCGCTCACCCTCCTTGCGCCTCAGCCGGTGGCGCTCCTGTCGCCCCAGCGCCTGGAAAACGGCCAGTTCCAATTCACGGTAACTGGCGCCGTCAACCAGGTCTTCAGCATCCTCGCCTCGACTGATCTCCAGGCCTGGACTTCCCTCCGCACCAACACGCTCACCAACGGCAGCCAGGTGTATATTGATTCCGAGGCAACCAACTTCACTCATCGCTTCTATCGCGGCCTGTCCGCGCCGTAGAGAAAGCTCGCGAACATTGCCCGATCCGATAACGGCTATCATCCTCTGGGGGTTGCTTTGGGATGATGGCGCTTTCCCAGGGGAGGAGCGGCTATGGCCTGGCCGGTTCGTGATACGGCTGATGCGCCTGATAGCGTTCCAGTAATTGCTGGTTCTTTTCCGCAAGGCCGCTCTGTCCCAATGCCCGCGCACGGGCGATCGCCTCCCGGGCGGTCGCGACCGCCGCGTCGAAATGCCCGGCTTCCGCATAAGCGGCCGCCAGGGTGCCCAGCAGAAGGGGACGCTGGTAGCGCGTCAACTCGCAGGCGCGTTTCGCGAATTGAACCGCCTCCCCGCCCTTGCGAATGTTGGCGTCCGGGTCCGTCGCCAGGATCCACGCCAAATTATTAAGGGCTTCGGGATGATCGGGCCTCCGGCGCAAACCTTCGCGGTAATGTTCGACCGCCCGGGCGCTTTCGCCGCTCTGACTGAGCACCTGCGCCAAACTTAAATGGGCGTTCGCATCCCGCGGGTTTCGGCGCAGGATTTCCCCGAAGCGGCGGGAAGCTTCCTCCAGTTGCCCGCGCCGCGCCAGGACGTTGGCGCACAGGAGTTCCGCTTCTACAAATCCCGGCTGCAACCGCAGAGCCTCCCGACCCAGTTGTTCGGCTCCGTCCAGGTCGCCAGCTTCCAGCAAAGCGTTCCCCAGGTACTCCTGCGCCAGTGGGTTGTCCCGGGTCACCGCAATCGCCTGGCGAAAGAGCGTCTCCGTCGTTCGCCAGTGCCGCGTTTGCTGCCGGGTCACCACCAGCAAAACGGCCAGCGCCCCAAGGGCGGCCGCACCTAAAAACGCCGTCCCATACTTGCTTCGGCGGGCAAGGGCTTCGCCACCCCAGGCCAGCATGATGAACAAGCCAATGTACGGCAGGTAAGTGTACCGATCCGCCATCGCCTGCTCCCCGACCTGCACCAGCCCAATGACCGGCACCAGCATGCCCAAAAACCAAAACCAGCCCATCGCCACATAGCGCCGCCGCGCCCACATCCGCATCGCCAGCACGGTGATGACCGCCAACACCAGCGCTGCGCCCCAAACCCGTCCCGCGGCCCATTGCTCCGGGCGCGGGTAGTAAACCGCCAGGTCCGCCGGCCAGACCAGCTTGCCCAGGTAGCGAACATAAGCCACCAGCGCATTGGCCGCCCGCCCGCCCAGCGACAACTCCGCCATCGAAACCGTCGCGCCTCCCGCATGCTGCACCAGGCACGTCGCGACGCTTGAAGCCGCCGCCAGGACGAAGAAAGGCAGCTTTTCCCGAAGGAGAAGGAGTAGCGGGCGCAGCGCGGAGGGCGCGGGGGGCGGGGCGGATTTCCTGCCCTGCCTGCCTCTCGCCGCCAACTCCGCTTCTTCCTTTCCCCACCGCCGCAACGGCCAATAATCCACCAACAGCAGCACGAAGGGCACCGTCACCAGCATGGGCTTGCTCATCAGCCCCAGGGCAAAGAAACCCAGCGCGAGCAGGTAGAAGGCGATGGCGGGGAGATGGAAGCGCCCTCCTACGCCTTTCGTCAACCGCTCATCTTCATTCGCCAAACCTGCTCCTCCCAGCCCCGTTCTTTCCGCTCCCATCTTCCGCCGGCTTTCCGCATATCGCACATACGCCCCCAGCGTCAGCATAAAGAAAAACCCGCTCAGCACGTCCTTGCGTTCCGCCACCCAGGCAACGGATTCGACATGCGCCGGATGCAAGGCGAACAGCGCGGCCACCAGGGCGCAAAGCGCGGTTTGCGGTTCAAACCCGGCCTCCCCCTCTTCACGGTTCGTGCTTCCCGCGGCCCGCCGCAACACCAGAAACAGCAGTATCGCGTTAACCGTGTGCAGCAGCAGGCTCGTCAGATGATGTCCCCACGCCCGCAACCCAAAAAGCTGCGCGTCCAACTGGTGCGAGAGCCACGTCAGCGGATGCCAGTTGGCCGCGTGGCCCGTGGTAAACGCCCAGGCCAGCCCTTTCCCGCTCAGCCCGGCCTGGACTTGATAGTTTTCGGTGACATAGAGCGGGTCATCAAGGTCCACAAACCCGCAGCGCAGGACCGGCCAATACGCCAGCCAGGTTGCCAGCGCCAGCAGCAGGCAGAGCAGCCATTTCCGGCTCGCGTCCGGGGTTTTCATGGCGGAGGCGGCGCGCCCAGTGCCTGGAGCGCCTGCCGGGCCGGGGCGTGATCCGGCCGCAGCCGCAGCGCCTCGCGCAAATGGCTGATCGCCGCTTCGGTCCGGCCCTGGGCCGCCAGCGCTTTGCCCAGATGAAACTGTGCGTCGGCATTGCCGGGGGCGAGTTGCACGGCCCGTTCATAGCAGGCAATGGCTTCACTCCATTCCTGCCGCGCCGCCAGCAGCCGTCCCAAATTGATTTGATAGGTGGCGTTGCCGGCCTCGAGGCGCGCCGCTTCCCGCATCGCCAGCACCGCTTCCTCGAGCCGTCCCTGCCGGGCCAGCGCAATGCCCAGGTCATGCTGCGCCTGCGCGAAATCCGGCTTTGCCTGCAACGCCTGCCGGTAATGGGCCACGGCTTCGTCGGCCCGCCCCAGTTTGACCAGCGCATTGGCCAGCCCATAATGCGCCGCAACTTGCTCGGGCCGGACCCGCAAAGAAGCCTCGTAATACGGCACCGCCTCGGCAAACCGCCCCACCCCGGCCAGCGCGTTGGCCAGGCTGTTCAAAACGCCCGTGTCCTCCGGCCGGGCTTTGACGACCACCTCCAGGTGCGGGATGGCCTCGCGGAACCTCCCCAACTCGCGGCAGACGGCGGCCAGGTTCTCATGCGCCAGCACATAATCCGGCCGGGAACGCAGCGCCGCCTCGAAATACGGGATGGCCTCGGCAAATTGCTTCCGCCCGGCCAGGATGCACCCGATGTTGTTCAACGGATCCGGATAGCGCGGCTGCATTTCCACCGCCTTGCGGTAGTACGTCAACGCCTCGTCCGTGCGCCCCTCACCGTCCAGCCATCCGCCCAGGTTGTAGGCGGCTATAAAATTGTTGCGGCTGACCGCCAGGGCATGGCGGTAAAGGCGCTCGCTGCCGCGCCAGCAACGACACTGGTCGCGCGTCCGCAGCACACACCCCAACAGCACGAGCGCCGCCAGGCAAACCAGCATCGGTTTAAGCCCCCTCCACCGCCCCGCTTTCCGCCGTCCCGCCTCGTAAACGCCCCAGATCACTACGATGAGAACGCCCACCATTGGCAGGTAGGTGTAGCGATCGGCCAGGGATTGCTCGCCCACCTGCACCAGCCCAATCACCGGCACCAACATGCCCAAAAACCAGAACCAGCCGGTCACCCCAAAAGGATGCCGCCGCCGCTGCCAAAGCACCAATCCCGTCACGCCCGCCAGCAAAACCAATCCCAGCAAAACCAACCCCAGCGGCCAATGCCCCGGATGCGGATACGGCGTCGCCAGGTTCAGCGGCCAAAAAGTTTTCCCCAGGTAACGCGCATACGCCACCAGCGCATTGCTCACCCGCGCCCCCAACGCCAGGTTCGACAGCGGCTGCATCGCCGGCCGCTGCGCCACCACCGTCGCCGCGCACGAAGCCGCCGCCAGGGCAAAGAAGGGCAGCTTTTCCAGGAAAAGCCGGGAAAGCCCGCCGGGGGAAGAAAGCGGATGCGGCGTGAGGTGAGACGCCGCCGCCGCCGCCTCGGTCTGCCCGCCGGGCCGGTCTTCCGCCGCCCCGCCGCTTTCGCGCCCCCGCCCCCGCCCCAGCGGCCAATAATCCAGCAGCAACAGCACGAAGGGCACCGTCACCAGCATCGGCTTGCTCATCAGCCCCAGGGCAAAGAAACCCAGGGCGAAAAGATAGCAACCTAACGCGGAAAAACCCCCGTGCCGCCCGCCGCCCGTTTCCCGCCCCGCCCCTTCCTGTTCCCGCCGTCGTTCGGCATACCGCACATACGCTCCCAGCGTCAGCATGAAGAAAAACCCGCTCAACACGTCCTTGCGCTCCGCCACCCAGGCCACCGACTCCACGCGCAGCGGATGCAACGCAAACAGCCCCGCCACCCCCGCGCACAGCCAGTCGCGCGCGGCCGGGCTCATTCCTCCTGCCGCGCTCCGCGTCGCCCGCCGCAGCACCAGGAACAACAATACCGCGTTGGCGGCATGGAGCAGCAGGCTCGTCAGGTGATGCCCCCACGCCTGCAGCTTAAAAAGCTGCACATCCAACTGATGCGAGAGCCACGTCAGCGGATGCCAGTTGCCCGCATGGCCCGCCGTGAACGCCCACTTCACCCCCGCCCAACTCAAGCCGCTCAGCACCTCCGGGTTCGTCGTGACGTAGTCGCCATCGTCGTAATTGACAAACCCATTCCGCAGTATCGGCCCAAACGCCACCAGCGTCGCCGCCACCAGGGCTATCCCCATAAGCACGGCGCGGCGCCGGTTGCCCCGCGGTTCCTCCGCAGTCCCGAGCTGTGGCGGTTGGTTCGATTCCATTTGCGGCCACATACAACCATAAATACGCGCAAATGAACACCGTTTTCCGGGTCGGCAGGTTCCGCCGCCTTGAATCTATTGACTTGTACGCCGATAACAAATGGCCCCGTCCGCCACCGCCAACCCCACAAAATTGCCCTTGCGCGAAGGCACCCCGCCCGCCAGCCTTCCCCCAGACCCTTGGGGTGGGGGCGGCTGGAACTCCCAGCCCAAGGAACGGCAGGAAGCGGAGTCGCTCTCCGGCCCGTAATAGACAGACAATTAGAACAACAATAGAGAGGACCTACATTATGAAAGTACTCACATCTCCGCGCACGGGCAGTCTGGGCGCGGAAACTTACTACCAATCCCCCTTCGGCGTGTGCGCCCGACGGCGCACCGTTCCCCGGGACCGGCCTTCTAACCGCAAAGCGGCCGCACGGTCGTATTTCGGGATCTCCTCACGGGAGTGGGGCCTCAAGCTCAGCGAAGCGCAGCGCGAGCGCTGGAACGCCGCAGCATTGCACGTCCCCAGCCGGCCCTGGATGGGGCAGTATTCGCACTTAAGTGGGCAACAGTTTTGCGTCCAGATCAACAGCACCCTGCGGGGGCTGGGTCTGGCGCCGGTGGAGGAACCGCCCGCCCCGGTGGTCTTCGGCCCCAATCCCGTCACCGGGCTGGAGATCGTTAATGACGCGGAAGACGGAGTTCGGCTGCGGCTGAATGTCGGGGAGGCCCATGAAGACATCATGGTCTTTGGGCAGCCACCCTGCAGCGCGGGCCGGATGAAACCCCGCCGTGCCTATTACCTGGGCCTGTTGGGTCCAAGTCAAAACGGGCAAAGCGACATCACAGACCTCTATACCGCCCGGTTTGGGCGGCCCGCCCCAGGGCAGAAGGTATTTATCGCCGTGGTTCAGACCCGGAACGGCTGGAAAGGCCAAAGTCGGGTTCACAACGCCATCGTCCCGCCGCCGCCGATGTTGAAATCTCAGCAAGCGGCTGAAACGGCAAAGGTTAAGAAATCGAAGCCCGCCGCCACCCCGGCATCCACCGCCGCCCACAAGGCCGTTCCTTCTCCGTCCTTTCAAGCTATGTACAAGGGGAGTACATCGGAAGCCCGGCAGGAGTACACGGAAAATAAGCATGAGTCCCCTTTGAGCCTCCTTTGTACACCCGTTGTACACGGCCTAATGGGAGCATTAGGCTGGCTGGGGCGGATGGGGCGGGTTTGGGCGCGGGCCTGAGCCGGAAAGGAGGGATGGACGACCTGCGGATGATGTAAAACGAGGTTCCAAGGCGGGAGGGAGTGGACGCGAACGTTCGGCAAAGCCGGGACGAGCGGCTGGGTGTTGTCGCGTGCCTTGGTTTTTAGGCGGGAGGGAGCCACGGCTGGCAGGGATATTTCCCCTCCTGGGCGGAGGTCGCTGCAAGGCGACGGCTTGCGTTGTCCGCAAGGCCGGGCGGCCGTCTTGAAGCGATAGACGCTTTTATCCCCGCCTCCTGAGCCCGAAAAGCGGCTTGGGTTTGGCAACATCGTTTCTCCCTCAACCGCAGGAACTCAAGCGCTGATGCCAATAGGCCCAAGGTTCGGGTTCGGGCGGCGCCGGTTTCCACTTGCATCTGCGCGTTCTGGCATTAGGTTGCGCGCCGTATGCCTTATCAAATGCTTTCGTTGCTGCTGTTGCCCGGCCTGCTGATTGTATGCGTTGGCATGGCCGAGCCGACCCCACCGGCGGATCGGTTGAAGGAGTTTCGCGAGCGCGCCGCGGCCTTTAACGCGGTCATCACCCTGCCGCAATTCGAGACGACGCCCGATCAAATCCGCCTGAACCTGCGGGAAACCATCGCCCGCGGCAACGCCGCCCTGGACCAGCTTGGCCGCCTGAAGCCCGGCGAGGTCACCTTTGAAAACACCGTGCGCGCCCTGGACGATATCGGCTACGAGATCAACCTCACCGGCGACCGGTTTGGATTGATCAAGGAAACCAGCACCAACGCCGCCCTGCGCGAAGCCGCCACCGACGCGCTCAAGGAATTGCAGGAGTGGGCCGTCGGGCTGGATTATCGCGAGGATGTCTATCAGGCGATCAAGGCTTACGCCCATCGCCAGCCGAAGCTGGAGGGCGAGGCGGCCAAGCTGCTGTTCGAGACGATGCGCGATTACCGCCGCGCCGGCCTGGACCTGCCCAAGCCCCAGCGCGACGAGGTGGAACGGCTGCGCAAAGAGCTGACGCGCCTGATGACCGACTACGAGTCCAACATCACCCGGGCGCAGAAGGACGTGAAGTTCACCCGGGCCGAGCTGGAGGGCGTTCCGGAAAGCTTTCTGGCGCAAGCCAAAACCGGCGCGGATGAATACACCGTCAAGGCCAACGTCACCTGGCACCTCCTGAGCGTGATGGACAACGCCCGCCGTGAGGAAACCCGCAAACGGCTCCAGTTCGAGCGCGATAATCTCGCCCGCGAGAGCAACCTGCCGCTGCTGGAAAAGATCCTGCCGCTGCGGGATAACATCGCCCGCCAGCTCGGCTACCCGTCCTGGGCGGATTACCGGATTGAAGTCAAAATGGCCACCAACGCGGCCACGGCCATGGACTTTCTGGAGAAACTCAAGGCCGGTCTGCAGCCCAAGTTCGACGCGGAGCTGGCGGAGTTCCGCCGCCTCAAGATCAAGGAAACCGGCGACCCCAACGCGCGCGTCAACCTCTGGGACTGGCGCTACCTCAGCAACCAGCTCAAGAAGGAAAAGTATAACGTGGACGCCGAGCAACTGCGCGTTTATTTCCCTTACCAGCGGGTGCTGGACGGCATGTTCCGCATCTACCAGAGCATCTTTGGCCTGCGGTTCGAGCCGGTCGAGCCGCCGCAAAAATGGATTGGCGACCTGCAGCTTTACGCCGTCGCGGACGCCCAAAGCGGCGAACCGCTGGGGTTATTCTACCTGGACATGTTCCCCCGCGAAGGCAAATACCATCACTTCGCCCAGTTCCATCTCGTGGGCGGAAAACGGCTGGCGTCGGGGAAATACCAGCGGCCCACCGTGGCGCTGATTTGCAATTTTCCGTCGCCGGCCCCGGACAAGCCCTCGCTGCTGTCCCACAGTGATGTGGAGACCATTTTCCACGAGTTCGGCCATGCCATGCACTCGATCCTGACCCGCGCCCAGTATAGCCGCTTCGCGGGGACCAGCGTGCCCGGCGACTTCGTCGAGGCCCCGTCGCAAATGCTGGAAAACTGGGTCTGGGACAAAAAAGTGCTGGATAGCTTCGCGGCCGACTACCGCGACCCGGAGAAAAAAATACCGGCGGACATCCTGGCCAAGCTCCGGGAAGCCAAGCTCGCCACCGAGGCCACCCGCTACCGCCGCCAGCTTTCGTTCGGTTTGACCGACCTGACCCTGCACACGCAAATCCGCGCCGGCAACGCCGCGCAAACCCTGACGCTGGCCAACCAGGTGCTGAGCGATGTCTTTCTGCCCATGATGCCGGACACCGCATTTGTGGCCTACTTCGGGCATCTCATGGGCTATGACGCCGGGTATTATGGCTACGCCTGGGCGGATGCCATCGCGGCGGATATGGCGACGGTCTTCGAGCACGCGCCCAAGGGCTACTTCGATACCACCGCCGGACGCCGCCTGCGCACGGAAATCTATGAGCCGGGCAACTCCCGGGATGTGAACGTGTCCATCGAGAAGTTCCTGGGCCGCAAACCCTCCCTCGCGCCGTTCCTGCGGAAGCTCGGCATCGAGTCGAAGTAACGCGCGCCCCCGCGCCGCCGCCGGGCGTTGGCCGCTCAAGCCGCCGGCGCGGGGTCCGGGCGCAGCGCGGCGAAGCGCAGGCTGCGGGTGCTGAGGCGCAGTTCGCCGAAGCCGCCCGCCTGCATGACCGCCTCGAAAATGGCCGCGCCCATCAGGATGATGTCGGCGCGGTTCGGCGGCAGGCCGATGATTTGGCGGCGTTGCGGCAGCGGCAGCCCCCAGAGGCGCTCCACGTGCCAGGTCACCCGCGCGGCGCTCAGGCGCGTCGCCTCCAGCCGCGCGGGATCAAACGTGGCCAGTTCCGCCTCCATTCCTCCCAGCACGCTCGCCGTTCCGCCGACCCCCACTAATTGCACCGCGCCGGCGGTTTCATCCCGCCGCGCCGCCCGGGCGGCGGCCAGCGGGGGCATCACTTCGGCCTGCAAAAAGCGCTGGAGCCACCGGCGGGTGGCCGCCAGTTCCTCCGCCCGGGGCGGTTCGTGGCACGGCAGCGTCTCCCGCAGCCGCACCGCCCCCAGCGCGAAGCTCTGGCGGTAAAACCGTTTTCCCCCCGCCCCGAAGATGAATTGAGCGCTGCCCCCGCCGACATCCAGGATGAGCACGGGCGCCGAGCCAAGCTGCGGATCCGTGCTCACTCCCGCAAACCCCCAATCCGCCTCCTGGTCGCCCGAGATGACTTCCACCCGCAGCCCGGTGGCTTGCGCGATGGCCGCCAGGAGTTCCGCGCGGTTGACCGCCTCGCGCGCGGCGCTGGTGGCAATCACGCGAATTGAAGCCGCCCCCGCTTTCCGGGCCCGGGCCGCGAACGCGGCCACGGCGGCGGTGGTGGCGGCGATGGCGTCGGCCCGCAGGCGGTGCGTCGCGTAAAAGCCGCGCCCCAGGCGGGTTTGCCGGCTCTCCTCGCAAACCCGCCGAATCTCCGGGCCCGCCAGGTCGGCCACCAGAAGCTTTACGGAGTTGGTGCCGACGTCAATGACCGCGCGGCGGAGGGCTTGCATGGGAGTCTGCCGCCAGGTCTATGCGGTCAATGACGCCGACAATGATCGAGCGGAGGGGGGCCTCGGAATCGCCGAGGATCTGGCGGGCGGAGCCGCCTTCATCAATCACCAGCACGCGTTCGCCGACCCCGGCGCTGACGCCGCCGTCAATGGCGATGAGGTAGCCGCCGGGCCGGCCGGCCGGGTCTTCCTTCTCGACCACCAGCAGTTTCCGGCCGGTGTAGAACGGGTGGTTGATCGTCGAGACGATTTCTCCCCTGACGGTGCCGATGATCATGCCGGAAGATGGAGGTCGTCCACGATGCCCACAATGGTGTGATCCACGGGGACGAATGATATTTCGAGCGCCAGGGCGGCTTCGCGGCCGCCTTCGTAGTAGATCAGCTCGCCGGGGCCGGCGGCGCGGGTGGCGTCGCAGGCGACGAGCGGCTCCCCCCGGGGGCGGCCGTGCGGGTCGAGCGGCTGGACCCACAGCAGGGGCACGCCGGCGAGGCCCGGGTAAACGACGCCCGGGGTGAGCGTGCCGATGACCCTGCCCAGCAGCATCAGGAGACCTCCTCGCCCTCGAGCGCCAGCGGTTGGGCTTCGGCGAACCGGGTGCCGCGGTCAAGCTGCCGCAGCAGCGCCTCGTGCGGGCGGGCGACGATGCGGTGCCGGATATATTCCTTCCGTCCGCGCAGGAAGGCGCCGGCCAGCTCCATGGCGGCCTCGATTTCATGCAAGGCGCCGTTGAAGAGGCTGAGGGCCTTGCCGGACATCTCGTATTCGGCGAGGCGCAGTTCCGTCAGCCGCACCCGGGCGCCCTTGAGCGCCTGTTCGGCGGCGCGGACGTTTGCCGCCACGGTGTCCGTTTCGAGCATGGCCAGCGCGTCCGGGATGACGGGCTGGCGCAGGCCGAGGAGGGCGTCATGCACCTGGTCGTGCGCATCCGGCAGGAAGGCGTGGTCCAGCAGGCTGGCCGGGGCGGCGGCGAGCGCGGCGTGGAGCGACTCCTCGACCGCGGCGGTCGAGCCGCCCAGGATGACGAGGTAGCGCCCGCGGCTGACGGTGCCGGATTTGAGCATGGCAATGGGCGCCTTTTTCAGCACGGCGTCGGTGCAATAGAGGCCGTCGGCCAGGCTGCTGAACTCGATGAGGGCGAGGGCGGGATGCTTCTTCATCAGACGATCCGGAAGGCGCCCACCAGCGCGCAGCGGCGCCAGCGCGAGAAACTGCGCGGGCTGGTCATGCCTTCGCCGGTGGGGCTGGCGATGGTGAACGAGGTATGGCCTTCGCCCTGCCAGCCCAGCCCGGCCAGGGCGGGGCCGTTCTTGACGAAGATGCTGGCGTCGCACTCGCGCGCCATGCGGCTGAGGTGCGAGAGGTTGTCGGAGTGCATGACGAAGGTATGGCGGCGCGGATGCTCCAGGGCGATGGCCAGGTCAATCCCCTCGTCGGCGTCGCGCACGCGCGTGAGGGGCAGGATCGGCATCATCTGCTCCGTCCACAGCAGCGGGTGATCGGGCCCCACCTCGACGATGCCCAGCCGCACCGTGTCGGCGCACGCAATGCCGGCCTTCCGCAGGATCACGCTGGCGTCCTGGCCCACCAGCGCGCGCTCCATCTCGGCTTCGGCGCGCGGGCCCCGCGTCTTCCGGAAGATGACCTTTTCCAGTGCCGGCAACTGGTCTTTCCAGACCAGGGCCGCGCCGTGGTAAATCAGTCCCTGGATGAGTTTGTCGGCCACCGGGGCGGCCACCAGGCACGCCTTTTCGTCGGCGCAGATGATGTTGTTGTCAAACGAGGCGCCGAAGACGATGTCGCGCGCCGCCTGGTCGAGGTTGGCGGTTTCATCCACCACGACCGGCGGGTTGCCCGGCCCGGCGCAGATGGCGCGCTTGCCCGATTCCATCGCCGCTTTGACCACGCCGCCGCCGCCGGTCACCACCACCAGCCGGATGCCGGGGTGCCGCATCAGGGCTTGCGCGCTCTCGAGGGTCGGAGTGGCCAGGCAGGTGATGAGATGGCGCGGCCCGCCCGCGGCGAGGATGGCCTTGTTGAGCAGCGCGACGGTGTGGCAGGAGACGCGCCGCGCATTGGGGTGGACGTTGAACACAACGGCGTTGCCCGCCGCAATCATCCCCAGGGCGTTGTTGATGATGGTGGAGGTGGGGTTGGTGGTCGGGGTGATGGCGCCAATGACGCCGTAGGGGGCCGGCTCGGTGAGGGTGAGGCCGTGGTCGCCGGTGACGGTCTGCGGCTGAAGATCCTCGGTGCCCGGGGTCTTTTCGGTGACGAGCTGGTTCTTGAGCACCTTGTCTTCGTAGCGGCCCAGCCCGGTTTCCTCGTGCGCCTCGCGGGCCAGCGCGCGGCCATGCTCGCGCATCGCGTCGCGCATGGCGGCGAGCAGAACATTGCGCTTTTGCAGGCCCAGGCCGCTCAACTGGATAAACGCATCCCGGGCCGCGCGCACCGCCGCGTCGAGATGGTCAAAGACGCCCAGCTCCCCCGCCACGGAAGGGCGGGCGGGGCGGTCCGGCCGGGGCGGGCCGTCGCCGGCGAGTCCGGCGACGATCTGCCGGGCAATGGCCTCGATTTCCTGGTCGCTGAGGCCGCCCACGGGCGCTAGTCCTTTCGGTACTTGTCCACCCCGCCGATCTCCCAGCTATCCACAATGGCCATGATGACGGCGTCGCAGGGGCGGTTCTGCGTCGCCACGGTCTGGCGCGCCGAACTGCCGGTCGCAATCAAAACCATCTCGCCGGGGCCGGCGCCCACGGCATCCGCCGCCACGACATGGCCGCCGGTTTCCCGGCCTTCGGGATCCACCGCCCGGACGACCATGAACTTCAGGCCGTCCAGGGTGGCTTCTTTGCGGGTGGCAACGACCGTGCCGACTACTTTTCCAAGCGTCATAGTTTCAGTCCGGGCCCCGCCCGGGCGGCGGGGCGGCGCTTCCGGCCGGCGCGGGCCGCGGCCCGGTCCGGCCCGGAAGGCGGGTTACTTTTTGATCGCCTTGGCGCCGCGGCCCAGCGGCAGCACCTCGTCCACATTCGCGTGCGGGCGCGGGATGACGTGCACGGCCACCATTTCGCCAACGCGGCTGGCGGCGAGGCGCCCGGCGTCGGTGGCGGCCTTGACGGCGGCCACATCGCCGCGGATGACGGCGGTGACGTAGCCCCCGCCGGTTTTCTCGAAGCTGACGAGGTCAACCTTGGCGGCTTTGACCATTGCGTCCGCGCCTTCCACCATGGCGGCGAAGGACCGTGTTTCCAGCAAGCCTAATGCTTCTGCCATATATGAGTCTCCTTATGTTGTCTGGTTATGAGTGAGGGTTTCGCAAAGTGAATCAGGCGCCGCCGCCGCCCGTCATCGGCCGGCCGGCAAGGCTGTGGATGGCGGCCTCGGCGGCCTGGGCCGCCACGTCAATGTCCTTCTCCTCGCCGCCCAGGTAAAGCCGGCCGAAGCTGCCGAAGGGGCGAATCTCCAGGATGTTGATCTCGGCGGTTTTCTCGGCCTCGTTGGCGGCAAAGGCGGCATAGGCCGCGGGGGCGACCTCCATCGTGAAGAGGCTCTGCCCCGGCAGGATCATGTTGCCGTGCCGGGTGCGGTTGATGAGCATCGTGTGGTGATCGTCTATCTGGCGGATGGTGCTGCGGCTGTAGATGGCCGGTTTATAGCGGTCCTCCTCCTTCAGCCCGAGCGCCGCCAGGATGGCCGCGCCGGCGGAGCGGACGTCCGCCTGCGACTCGGAATGGATTTCCAGCAGGCCGTAGAGGCGCTCGATGATCTGCATGCCGGGCGTGACCTTCGTGCACTTGAGCGCCACGTCGGTGACGAAGTTGATTTCCATGCCGGGGGAAATCTCGACCAGCAGCGAGGCCTGCCCGGCAATGGGCAGGAACCCCTGCGAGACGGTCGCCAAAAACGACGCCACCTGCGGTTGGAGGCGGTCCAGAAAAATGTAAGAACGAAGGTCGGCCATAATGAGAGGTTGTCCTTTCCTGCCTAGTAGGTTTCTCCCCCGCCCGGGACGGCTTCGCCGGCGGCCTCCTGCAGGATTTTGAGGCCGCTGCTGGTGCCGATGCGGGTGGCGCCGGCCTGCACCATGCGGCGCAAATCCGCCAGCGTGCGGATTCCCCCGGAGGCTTTCACCCCCAGCCCTTTGGCGCGCACGATCCGGCTCATCAACGCCACGTCCTCCACCGTCGCCCCGCCGGAGCTGAACCCGGTCGAGGTCTTCACAAAGTCCGCCCGGGCCTGGATGGCCAGCTCGCAGGCGCGCACCTTTTCCGGGTGGTTCAGCAGCGCCGTTTCCAGGATCACTTTGCACCGGGCGCTGCCGTCCCGGCAGGCTTCCACCACGGCGCGGATGTCGCGGAGCACCAGCGCGTCGTCGCCGCTCTTGAGCGCGCCGACGTTGAGGACCATGTCAATCTCCCGGGCGCCCTGCCGGATGGCGGCGCGGGCTTCCATCGCCTTGGTCTCCGGCGGCTGCGCGCCCAGCGGAAAGCCAACCACGCAGCAAACCTTTACACCCGAGCCGTCCAGGAGCTGGCGGGCGAGCGCGACCCAGGTGGGGTTGACGCAAACCGAGTAGAACTGGTATTGGCGCGCCTCGCGGCAGAGCTGCTCGATGTCGGCCCGGGTGGTATCCGGCCGCAGGATGGTGTGGTCAATCAGCGGCGGGATATTCAGCGGCGGCGGGGCGGGGGGCGCGGCGGCGGGCTCGCCCCGGGCGGACAGCAGTTCCCGGACGCGCTGGGCGAGCTTTTCCACGTCCGCCGCCGCGGGCGCCGGGCGGGGCGCGCCGACTCCGGCCAGCAGCGCCGCCTGGTGCGGCCCCACTTCCAGCGCGCCGGCCGGGACGGCATTGATGAGCTCGACCCGCCGGCGGTGCCGCTCTTCCACGCATTCCGCCGACAGGAACGCTTCGACGATGGCCTGGGCCTGCTCGAAATCCGTCTGGCCCGCCCCCAGCGTCAGCACGTTGGCGTCGTTATGCTCGCGGCTGTTTCGGGCGAGGGCGACGTTATAACAGGCGGCCGCCCGCACGCCGGGCACCTTGTTGGCGGTCATCGCCGAGCCGATGCCCGCGCCGTCAATCATAATGCCGCGGTCGCATTGGCCGGCCGCCACCAGCCGCGCCACGGTGTAGGCGATGCGCGGGTAGTCCGCGGCGTCCTTGCTGTGCGTTCCGCAATCCTGGGTTTCGTAGCCGCGGTCGCGCAGCCAGGCCAGGAGCCGGGCTTTCAGTTCAAACCCGCCGTGATCCGCGCCAATAGCTATTTTCCGGTTCATCGCACTGGCTGTGGGGATGGGGCGCCCTTCCTCGCCGCGGCGAGGCGGGCCGAAAATGCACTGTTCGGTTCACCCACGCGCGCCACTCTAACAGGTGGCAAAGGGGTGTCAAGGGCACGCCCCGCCGCGGCCGCCGGGGAACCGCCCGGGCGCTCCCGCCGCGGGGTCCGGACGCGGCGCCCGGGCAGAGGCTTCCGGCGATTCCCGCGCGCGCCGCGGCAAACGCCGCCTCAGGGGAAATTGACCTTCACCTCAAAGAACCCGACGCTGGCCTTCGTATTGGTATTCGTCCAGTAAGTCCGGTTCGTAGAGTAACCAAAGCCAAACGGCGAGGTCTGCTGCATCCAGGCGCCGGTGAGGGAGGACTTGGCGCGAATGCGATAAGGCTGGCGGCTGCCGGCGTTGGGCGGGCTGGGCCAGGAAAGGACAACCTGGCCATTCGGCAGGCGCCAGATCGAATCAATCCGCGTCTGGGCCAGCAGCAGCGTGTTCCCCGCATTAAGCCGTCCCCAGCCGTAATACGGGTCAAAACCCGGCGTGTCCGCCGCGTCGCCAACCTGGTCGTCGGCCCCGGCGCGCAGCAGGGCGCGCGCCTCGCTCTGCGTCAGGCCCGGCCGCACCGCCGCCAGCAGCGAGCAGACGCCCGCCACCTGGGGCGCGGCAAACGAAGTGCCCGACCAGGTGGCCAGGGTCCCGCTGCGGCTCACCGAGGTGATGCTCACCCCCGGCGCGACCAGGTCTATTTCCGGCCCATAGTTGCTGAAGCCGGCCCGCACATCGTTCCGATCCGTGGCGCCGACCGTGATGCAGATCGGCAGGTTGCCCGGAAAACGGATGGCATTCGTCCCGTCATTGTGGGCGATGGTGACAAAGATGACTCCCTGCGCGATGGCCCTGGCGATGGCGTTCGACAGGGTTATGCTGCTGCTGGCGCCGCCGGCGGAGAGGTTGATCACCTTCGCGCCCTGCGCCACCGCGTAATCAATTCCCTGGGCCCAATCGGAGTAATAACCACTGTTATTCCGGTCGAGCACCTTGATGGGCATCACCCGGCAATGCCAATCCACCCCCGCCCCCAGCGCCCCGTTGTTGGCGCTGGCGCACAGAATCCCCGCCGCCATGGTTCCGTGGCCGTGATCATCCGCCGTGTCGGTATTGCAAGCCGGGTTGGTGAAGCGATAACCGGGAACCACCCGGCCGGCAAACTCGGGTTGATCGCCGTTTAACCCCGTGTCCAGCATGGCCACAATCACTGCGGGCGAGCCTTGCGTAATGTTCCAGGCCTGCCAGGTGTGGATATTGGCCGTTGGTTTCACGCTGTTGGTATGATGCCACTGCCGCAGAATATCCGGGTCGCTCGGGATGACCCCTCCCGTTCCGATGCCATCCGGCTCCGCATACTCGACCCAGCCATGCCGGCTCAACTGCTGCAGCGCGTTGGTGACCCGCATCCCCGGTGGCAAATGCAGCCGGAGAAAGCGGCTCACATCCACGGGCGCCTCCGCCCCGGGGCCCGCGCCGCGGCGCGAACGCGAACGCAAGAGCCGTCTCACGGGCGGTTCCTCCAGCCGCGCCTCCGACGGCAGCCCAAGCCCGGCCGCCAGTGTGGTCAGCGCCTCCGTCTCAGATTGAGTGGACAGGAGTGGGAGTTTCTCCGCTTTGAGTTTCACCAGCAGATGCGTCTCCGCGTATTCGCCGCGCGGGGCATGGGTTCCGGAGACCGGCTGCAAGCCCGTGCCAGCCAGAAGAACAGCCACCAGCCAGAACTGCCGGCGAAAGAAAGCCCGGTCACTCATCTACTGCGAATTACGGATAGCCTATCAGGACACATACGTCGCGACAAGTCCTGACAGCAGTAAAAATGCCATCCCCTATGCCCTGGCCTCACCCATATTCATTTCCAGGGCTTTCTCCAACATCAGCTTCATCACGTGAAAGCGGTCGAAGACGATCAGCGTCCCGGGGCGGAAGGTGTTTATCGCCGTGGGTCAGCCCCGGAACGCCTGGAAAGGCCAAAGCCGGGTTCACAACGCCATCGTTCCGCCACCGCCAACCTTGAAATCTCAGCAAACCGCTGAAACGGCAGCGGTTAAAAAATTGAAGCCCGCCACCGCCCCAGCTTCCACCACCGCCCGCGAGGCCGTTCCTTCCCCATCCTTTCAAGCCATGTACAAGGGGAGTACATCGGGAGCGCGGCAGGAGAACACGGAAAACAAGCATGAGCTCCCTTTGAGCCTCCGTTGTACACCCGTTGTACACGGCCTAATAGGAGCGTCAGGCTGGCCGGGGCGGGTGGGACGGGTTTGGATGCGAGTCTGGGCCGGAATGGGGGAATGGGCGGGATTTGCCGCTCTTTGGTGCTTTGCTACCGCGCCCGGACGTGGTATGTTTCCCCCGATAACAGATGGAAAGCGAGCGAATGCGGCAGACGCGCTGAGTTGAAAGCACTGGTCGAGAACAGGAACCACCGGACGGAAAGAGTTTTCCTCATCGGGGTGGAGCTGAAATCGCGGCGAGGGGCCGAGGTGGACGATTCGCTCAAGGAGCTGGCCGAGCTGGCTGCCACCGCCGGGGGCAGCGTGGTGGGGGATGGTTTGCAAAAGGTGGCGGCTCCGTGCGCGGCGACGTATATCGGCAAGGGCAAGGCGGAGGAGTTCGCCCGCTACTGCCAGCAGGCGGAGGTGGATACCGTTATTTTCGACGATGAGCTGACCCCGGCGCAAAGCCGCAATTTGGAGCGGGTCTTTGGCTGCAAGATTCTGGATCGCACGGCGCTCATCCTGGATATCTTTGCCGCGCGCGCGCGCACGCGCGAGGGCAAGCTCCAGATCGAGCTGGCGCAACTGCGGCATTTGCTGCCGCGGCTGACGCGGTTTTGGGGTCACTTGTCGCGGCAGAAGGGCGGCATCGGCATGCGCGGCGGCGAGGGCGAGACGCAGTTGGAGACCGACCGCCGGCGGGTGCAGGACCGCATCGCCCGGCTGGCGCGCGAGCTGGAAGTGGTGCGCCGCCAGCGTTCGCTCCAGCGCAACCAGCGCCAGCGCAACCATTGGGCGCTGGCCTCGATTGTGGGCTATACCAACGCGGGCAAGTCCACCCTGCTCAACGCCCTGACCGGCGCGACGGTGCTGACGGAGGACAAGTTGTTCGCCACGCTGGATCCCACCACGCGGCGGCTGCGGCTGCCGACGAATCAGAACGTGCTGGTGACGGATACGGTCGGGTTCATTCGCAAGCTGCCGCACGGGCTGGTGGCGGCCTTCAAGGCGACGCTCGAGGAGGTGGTCCAGGCGGACTTGCTGCTGCATGTGGTGGATGCCAGCCACCCGGACGCCGAGGCGCAGATCCAGGCGGTGAACGCGGTGCTGCGGGAAATCGGCGCCGACGGCAAGCCGACGGTGATGGCGCTGAACAAGCTGGACCAGCTCGCGGAGCGCCCGGAGGTGCTGGCCGGTTTCCAGGAGCGGTATCCGCACGCGGCGGCCATTTCGGCGGTGACGGGCGAGGGGATTCCCGCCCTGCTGGCGGAGTTGAGCAGCCAGTTGCGCCCGCTCCGCGAGTTCATGGAGCTTTCCGTGCCGCACGAGCAGGCGGGCGTCATTGCGCGGCTGCATGAGGTGGGGCAGGTGGTCGAGCGGGATTACAACGGCCAGACCGCCCGCTTTAAAGCCCGCATCCCGCCGCACCTGCATGATGAGTTTGCGCCATTCCTCGTCCGCGAATTGCAGACGGCTTGAGCGGGGGCGCGGCGGGCCGGGCCGGGGATGAGCGGCGGCGCCCGGCGGCGCGCGCCGGCGGTTTGGGCTTGGTATGGGCGGGCGGCTTTTGGTTAAATGAGGCCCAGATGAAATCCCGACGGGCCCATATCCGCCGCGCCACGAACGAGACGCGGATTGCCATCGAGTTGAATATTGACGGAACCGGACGGTCCGTCATCCACACCGGCATACCGTTTTTCGACCACATGCTGACGTTGTTCGCCCGGCATGCGGTGGTGGACTTGAAGCTGCGCGGGCAGGGGGACCTGGAGGTGGACGCGCATCATACGGTGGAGGATTGCGGCCTGGCGCTGGGGCAGGCGTTTGTCCTGGCCCTGGGGGACAAGAAGGGCATTCGCCGCTACGGGACCGGGTTCGATCCGCGCAATCCGTTTACCGGCGAGGCGTATATCCCGATGGACGAGTGCCTGGCGCGGTGCGTGATTGATTTTGGCGGGCGGCCCTGCCTGGTCTGGCGGGGAATGGCGGCCCTGGCCTACAAGCGCGTCACCCGGGCGGAGCGGGAGCAGGACATGTCCAGCGCGTTCCGGTTCGGCCTGGCGCGCGAGTTTTTCCAGGGCTTCACCAACGAAGCCCGCTGCAACCTGCACCTGGAGCTGCTTTACGGCGATGAGCCGCACCACATCGTCGAGGCCCTGTTCAAGGCCTTCGCCAAGGCGGTGGACGCGGCCTGCCGGCGGGACCCGCGGATGGCGGGGCAGTTGCCCACCACCAAGGGAAAATTGTAGCGCGGGTTGAATACGGGGCGCCTCCCGGGCGTCGAATGCATGACTGTCAAAGACTATTCCTCCGCCGAAGAGCGGGCGCTGGTGCGGATGGCGCAGCAGGGCGACCTGGCGGCGTTCGAGGAATTGGTGGCGCGGCACCGCGACAAGATTTACGCGCGCGCCTACAGCATGATGCGCCATGAACAGGAAGCGCTGGATTTGGCGCAAGAAGCGTGGGTCAAGGGCTGGCAGCGGTTGGGCCAGTTCCAGGGCGATGCGGGGTTTGGCACCTGGCTGACCCGGATCGTCATCAACCTTTGCCTGGATGCGCTGCGGCGGCAAAAGCGGCAGCGGGTCGAGTCGCTCGAGGCGCTCGCGGAAGAGTCGGGCGGGGTTGAGCGGCAGATGCCGGTGGTGGCGCCCAATCCCACCGCCGGGCTGGAGCGCGCCGAGCTGCGCCAGCGAATTGACCAGGCGCTGGGCCAGTTGTCGCACGAGCATCGCACGGTGCTGATATTGAATGAATTTGAAGAAATGGACTATAAAGAGATCGCGCGGACGATGGGCTGCTCGATCGGCACGGTCATGTCGCGGCTGTTTTACGCACGCCGAAAACTGGCCGCGCTGCTGACGGATTTGAAGAAACCGGATACAACCTGATGGACCTGGCGGCACAACTGAAATTGCAAGCCTGGCTGGACGGCGAGCTGCCCGAAGCCGAGGCGCGCGCGGTGGCGGATTGGGTGGCCCGGGAGCCGGAAGCGTCGGCGCTGGCCGAGGAATTGCGCCAAACCCGCCGCGCCCTGGCCGGCTTCGAGGCGGACCTGCGGCTGCCGGAATCGCGCGAGTTTTTCTGGTCGAAGATTGAGCGGGAGATTGCCCGGCGCGCGGCGCCGGCGCCGGCGTCCGCTCCGCGGGGGGCCGCGATCCTGGCCGGGCTTCGCCGGTTCCTGATTCCCGCCACCGCGGCGGCTTTGCTGGTTCTGGCTGGCGCGGTGCTGATCCGCCCGGGCGGGGCGCCGACGCGGGGGGGCGGGGCGGAGGTCGAGATGGCGCTGGCCGACGCCGGGGCGTTCACCTACTGCGATTATTCCGCCGGCACCACGCTGGTGTGGTTTTCGTATCCCGCCGACAACTAGATTGCGCCGCGCGAGGAGATGGCTACAATTCCGCAGTTAATGCGAGCAAGACCGATGATCGTGGCTCCCTGGGTTTGGGTTTCGCTGGCGCTGGCGCTGCTGGCCAGCGCCGGGTTTGGCGCGCCGCCCGCCGACATGAAACTGCAGGCCTATCTTCTCTGGGGCACCAATGACCGCAACCCGCCGGCGGACAGGAATTACCAGCCGGTCAATCCCGACATCCGGCAAAAGCTCAAATCCCTGCCGCTCAAGTGGGCGCATTGGTATGAAGTCAAGCGGGTGGACTTCCAGGTGGCGCCGGGCGCGTCCCGGGAGGTCACGCTGAGCGACAAATGCCAGGTCAAGCTCCGTCAGCTTGCCTCCGCCGAGGTGGAGGTTCTGCTCATCGGCCAGGGCAAAGAAGTGATGAAGCGGCGGCAAGCCCTCCCGAAAGGAGACTTGCTGGTCCTGGGCGGCAATTCCCCCAACGCCACCGCCTGGCTGGTGGTCTTAAAGCGCAACGAGTGACCCGGGAGCGCTTGCCCCGCTCCGCCCGGCCGCCGGCCGGGGAGCGCAGGCCCCTGCGCGCCCGGGGTCGCGCGCATCGTCCGGCTCAATGATTGGGCAACCGGAAACCGCCCGGGCCCCGCGGCCGGCGAAGTGAGCGTTCCGGCGGCAACGGAGTTGCGCCCGGAATGCGGGAAGCTAAAGCCGCCGGGACAGCCATTTTAATATGCACGACTGGATCAACTATCGAAGCGAACGAAAGCGCAGTTTGTGGAAAGCCCTGGTGTTCCTCGCCGGGGCGGCGGTCATCGGCCTGGCGCCCAGCGCCCTGGCCCGGAAGCCGTCCTACCAGCTTTGGGCGGTCAGCCCGCTGACCAAGGTTCTGCAAGATCAAGCCCGGCCCACGAACGCATGGGACCGCGTCGCCCTGTATGCCGCCAAAGGGGAAAGCGAGGCCGGGCAGGTCGTGATTTCGGCCGGCAGCGAGCCGCTCAAGGACGTGCGCGTCAGCCTGGAGCCGCTCACCGGCCCCGGCGGGGCCATCACCCAAATAGAACTGAGCAAGGTGGTTTATATCAACCTGCCCAACCTCAAGAAGATCGTCCCGGATGCGCTGCCGCCGGCGACGCCCTTTGAGGTGGCGGCGCACTCGAATCAGCCGATCTGGATCACCCTCATCATCCCCCGGGACACGCGGCCGGGGGTTTATTCCGGCAAGCTGGTGGTCAAACCCGCCAACGCGGCGAAGCAGCGCATCCCGATCCGCCTCAAAGTGTGGAACTTCACCCTGCCGGAAACGCCGAGCCACAAAACGGCGTTTGGCATCAGCCGGAATCTGCTGCCACGGCAGCACGGTGTTTTGAAGGGCAGCGAAGCGGCGGAGCAACTCTACGCCAGGTATTACAACTTCCTGCTCGATCGCTGGATATCCGCGTACTGGCTGCCCCCCGCGGTCACCGCGCCGGAGGCGGAGCGCTATATCCGGGATCCGCGCGTGACGGGGTTTTTGATTCCTTACAACGATGATGTGGAGGAGATGCGCAAATCGGTCCAATCGCTGCGCCGCCGCGGCCTGCTGGATAAGGCCTATTTTTATCCCGTGGATGAACCCTACACCGAGCCGCATTACAAGCGCCTGGTCGAGGTCTGCACGAAAATCCATTCCATTGATCCCAAGCTGCGCATCACGATTCCCTACTATCGCGACCCCAGTTTCGATACCGGCGGCAAGACGCTGCACGAACTGGCCGACGGCCTCATCAACATCTGGTGCCCCAACATCTGGTATTTCAATGAGAACAAGGAGCGCCTGTTCGCGAAGCTGGCAAAGGGCGAGGAGTTCTGGTGGTATGTGTGCTGCGATCCGGCCCCGCCGTATCCGAACTACTTTTTGAACCTGGACGGCCCCAGCCACCGTGTCCTGCCCTGGATGGGCTGGAAGTATCGCTGCCAGGGGCTGCTTTACTGGAATACGACCTGGTGGGACGAGGGCAAGAATGGAACCGAGGATCCCTGGACGGATATGGCGACCGTCAAGGGGATTAACAAGAACATGTATGGCGACGGTTCGCTGCTCTACCCCGGCAAAAAGGTCGGGGTGGACGGCCCGGTCAGCTCCATCCGCCTCGAACTGCTGCGCGAAGGGCTGCAGGACTACGAGTATCTCGTGAAGCTGGAGCAGAAAATCGGCCGGGCCGCCACCGAGAAGTTCGTCTCCCAGCTCGTGACCAACCCCATGGACTTCAACCATAACGTGGATGACTGGGTCCGGGTGCGCGTGGCCATCGGCGAGGAGCTGGGCAAATAGGCTGATCCGCCGGCGTGTTTTTCGTTCGCTTTGGCCGTTGACACGCCGGGCGCAAATGCCTAAGCTCGCCCCAACAACTAAATCAAGCACCACACATGTTGGTCCGAATCTGCTTAATTGTGGCTGTCCTCGCCGGCTTGGCGGTGGGCGTCCTGAACTTCCTCCAGGTCAAAGAGAAGATCACCGTCCTGCAGGCTGACCTCGAGCGGGAGACCGCGCTCCATCACGAGTTCGAGGGCAAATACCAGACCACCCGGAAGGAGCTGGACGTCTGCTCCAAAGAGCTGAAGAACACCAAGGACGAGCTGGCCACGACGGTGGCGGCCCGGGACAAGGCCGAGGCCGACCTGCAGGCGCAAACCAAGCGCGCCGATAAATTAACCGAAGACCTGAACAAGACTCGCCAGGAGCGCAACGACGCCCAGGCGGAGCTGGCGGCTTACAAGGTGACCGGGGTCACGCCCCAGCAGATTCTGGCCATGAACAAGCAGTTCAAGTCCCTCCAGGACAACCTGCAGGTGGCGGAAGCCGAGAACAAGCTGCTGAACCAGAAGATCAAGAAGCTCGATACGGAGCTCTCCGTTTACCGCGACCCCAACTTCTTCGTGTCGCTGCCGGCGGCGCTGAAGGGCAAAGTGCTGGTCGCGGACCCGAAATGGAACTTCGTGGTGCTCAATATCGGCGAAGACCAGGGCGTCCTGGAACGCGGCGAACTGCTGGTCAACCGCAACGGCCAGCTCGTGGCCAAGGTGGTCGTGCGCAGCGTGCAAAAGGACCGCTGCATCGCCAACGTCCTGCCCGGCTGGGAACTGGGACAGGTGATGGAAGGGGACGTCGTCATCCCCGCCCACCCCTCGTCGTGAAAGCCGCGATTTTGCGTTTGCGCTGGGGCCTGCTGCTGCTGGCTGTCCTTGCGGCGGTCGTGGGCGGCGGCTGCGCCACCACGGAATCGGAAAACGCCGCCGAGACGCCGTGGAACCGCCCGCAAGGCTGGGAGACCGGCCTGCCCGGCGGCATGTACAATCCTTACCCCCGATAACTCCGTGCCGGCGCCCCGCCGCCGGGAGTTCGCTACGCGGGCGAAAGCGGCGGCCGTTCGATCCAGCGCGTGGGCGTGAGCAGGCAATCCAGGCGGGCGTCGTGCGGCTCGCACGGGATTTCGTTCCGCAGTTGAAGATCAAACCCCACCCCGCAGGTCGTTCCGGGCCATTCCTTTAGCAGGCGGTCGTAGTATCCCTTGCCCCGGCCCAGCCGCGCGCCGCGCACGTCAAAGGCAATCCCGGGGACCAGGATCAGGTCCAGCCGGCGCGCCGCCAGCCGGGCGCAGCGGGGGCCCGGCTCGCGAATGCCAAAGCGGCCCACGATCAGGTCCGCCGCGGCATCCTGAATCCCGCAGACTTCGTAGGTTTGGGTTGCGGCGGCGAAGCGGGGCAGGGCGACGTTTTTGCCGGCGGCCAGCGCCTCCGGCAGCAGCGGCCACACGTCCAGCTCCTGCGGCAGGGGCGCGAAGAAGAGCACCCACTGGGCCGCTTGCCACCGCGGCTGCGCCGCCAGGCGGGCGCGCGCCTGGGCCGCTCCCGCCGCGCGTTCCTCCGGGCCAAGCCGGGCAAGCGCGGCGCGCACTTGCCGCCGCAGCGCCTGTTTCGCCTCCTGGATTGCCTGCGCGGAGTTCACCGCCGGGTCAGCCCTTTGCCTCCGGGTCCCGGGCTTGCGCCTGGACCTGCAGCGCCCGCCAGTGGGCCAGCCGGTCTTTGATCTTTTTTTCCACTCCCTGCTCGGTCGGTTCGTAGTAGCGTTTATGCGCCCCGAGATAGTCCTGCGCCACGAAATGCCCTGGATGATCATGGGCGTACTGGTAGCCCTCCCCGCGGCCCAGCCGCTGGGCGCCCCGGTAGCCGGCCTCGCGCAAGTGCTCGGGAACCGCCAGCGTGCGGCCGGTGGCGACGTCTTCCAGCGCCGCGTCAATCGCCAGGAGGGCGCGGTTGCTCTTATGGGCCGTGGCGATGTAGATGGCCGCCTCGGCCAGCGGAATCCGCGCCTCCGGCCAGCCGATGAACTCGGCCGCCTGAAACGCGGCATTGGCCAGCACCAGCGCCATTGGGTCCGCCAGCCCCACATCCTCCGCGGCATGGATCACGATCCGCCGCGCGATAAAGCGCGGGTCCTCGCCGGCGTGAATCATCTTCGCCAGCCAGTACAGCGTGGCGTCGGGGTCGCTCCCGCGCATGGACTTGATGAACGCCGAAATCGTGTCGTAGTGCGCATCCTCGTCATCATAGACCACCGCCTTTTTCTGAATGCTTTGCTCCGCCACCGCGAGGTCGAGGCGGATGACGCCGTCCGCCTCCGGCGCCGTGGTGAGGACGGCGATTTCTAGCGCGTTCAACGCCTTGCGCGCGTCCCCGTCGGACAGCTTCGCCAGATGGCGCAGCGCCGCTTCCTCCGCCTGGACTTTAAGGTAGCCCAGCCCGCGTTCCGGGTCCGCCAGGGCCCGCTGGAGCAGCTCCAGCAACTCCGCTTCGGCCAGCGGCCGCAGCTCAAAGATCTGGGAGCGGGAGACCAGCGGGGAGTTGACGAAAAAGAAGGGGTTATGCGTCGTGGCGCCGATCAACCGCACGACGCCGGTCTCGACATCCGGCAGGAGCACATCCTGTTGCGCCTTGTTGAAGCGATGGATTTCATCAATGAACAGGATCGTGGACTGGTGTTTGTTGGCGAGCCGGTTGGCGGCGGCGGCCAGCACGCGGCGCATATCGGCGACGTTGGATTCAACCCCGCTCAACCGCTCGAACTTATTGCGGGTCTGGCGGGCGATAATCTGCGCCAAAGACGTCTTGCCGGTGCCCGGCGGGCCGTAGAAGATCAGCGATTGGATGCGATCCGCCTCAATGGCGCGGCGCAGCAGTTGCCCCGGCCCCAGGATGTGCGCCTGGCCGACGAACTCGCCCAGGTCGCGGGGGCGCATCCGGGCCGCCAGCGGTTGATGCCGTTCGGCGCCGGATTCCGGCGCGCCCGCGTCCGCCGGGGCCGCCCCGGGCGCGGTGGAAAACAAATCATCCCGCGACATGCCGTCACCATATCAGCCCGCGTCCGCCTTGCCCAAACCAAAAAAGGCCCGGCCCCGGCTTCGGCACGCCTCAAGGTTGTCCCGAATTGAGGCACTCATTGTCCCGGGAAAGAGCGGGGGGAGGTGTTTTTCGGGACGGGATAAGAGTTTGCCGCTTCAGAGGTTTTGCAGGGGGACTGGGTTCGCGCAGCCACATCCCGGGGGCAGAACGGTTTAGTTGGGGAGTTCAACCGTCCGCCCTCGTTTCATCGTATCCTGGGCGGGCTTGATCGCCCAAGCGGCAGCCTCGACGAACCCTTGGTTTAGCGAATCCGAGAGTATGGCTGCTGAATCCCGAGCCTTTCGCTGGTAAAATCAAGGATTTAGGCATAAAGAGGGGCAAAATAAGGCCAAAACCTGAACCCTGCCGCCTTCGGCGCATCCGAAACATCCCTTGGATTTACCCTGCCTTCGGGCCGTGTACAAGGGGTGTACAAGGGATGCTCACCGGGAGTCCATAGGATTTTAGCTGGTACACCCGATGGGCATCCCTTGTACACCCCTTGTACACGGCCTATGGACAGGGTATATCCACGGTATCTGGATAATGGGAAGAGGGGCTTGGAAAGGCCGAGACGATGAGGCGGAACGGTGGGGAAAAGGATAAGTTGCGTAAAAACAGTTAGTTATAAATCCAAGGCTGGACGGGAGTGGTTTTTCAAGGAAAGGTAAGCGTTTGGGGGGCTTTTGGCGTCGCGGCTGGCTTATTTGGAGGGGTTCCGTTGGGCAGGCCGCGCAAGGGCCATCGTACCATCGGCATCGGGGCGGGCATGGCCGTCCGGGACGTGGCCCCAATGAAGCGTTTGGTGGGTGAAGTTGAACGGAATGGATGAGGCGATCGCGCTATTTCGCGTCTTTCGGGTTTTCCCTCCCTCGCCCGGCTCACTGGCTCCGCTCCGGTGCCTTGGCCTCGATTTTCCGTCCGCCAGTCGCCGCGCGATAGTTCTCCAAACGCAGTTTCCGGACTTGAAGTCATCCAGCCCCGGGCAAAGGCGCGGCTGCGTGAGAGGCTTGGCGTTGGAATTGCTCGCAAAAACTGCCGTAATCAGTGGAATTGCGCGTCGGGCCGGCCGATGCGGGAGAGTAGCTTTCGTTGGCCGGAGGCCGTGCGGGCGTGTTCAGGAAAAAGGCAGGTTCAGCTTGTCTTTTCGCGGGGACGCGGTATTTTTCCTGCTGAGCGGTGAATTAAAGAAAACGAATAATGGTCGTACATGTGTGCAACAATCCCTGAAAAGGTGGAACTTCCTATGAAAAAGCTTAACGAGTCAGTTTGGGATGGAATCGCGGGCCGGATGTGGGTTGGCGGTTTGAGCCTGTTGCTGGTGGTTTTGCTGGCGGGTTGCCAGGGGCCGGGAGCGAAGCAATCGGCTAATTTTGCGGAGATTTCGCCGTCGGGCGCCGTGGCGGCGTCTCCGGCTTCGCCCTCGGCGTCTCCCACGGCGGAGTCGTTGATGCTGCGGGAGGGGGACACGGTGCGGATCACCTTTCCGGGGTCTCCCAACCTGAATACGATTCAACAGATTCGGCGCGACGGCAAGCTGTCGCTGCCACTGGTGGGCGAGTGCAAGGCCGCCGGGATGAGCCCGACCGATTTGGAGAAGGAACTGGTCAAACTCTATGCGCCGCAGTTGGTGACCAAAGAGGTGAATGTGGCATTGGAGTCCTCCGCCTATTTCGTGTTTGTGACGGGCGCGGTGGCGCGTCCCGGTCGGATCGCGTTTGACCGCCCGGTGACGGTCCTGGAGGCCGTGATTGATGCGGGGGTGGATTACGCGAAGGCGAATCTGAAAGACGTGACCGTAATTCGGCGCCAGGGCGAGCGCGAGGAGCAATATCATTTGAATTTGAAGCGGCATTTGCAGGGACAGGGTGGCGAGTCGTTTTACCTGCAGCCGTCCGATATTGTCTTTGTGCGGGAACGGTTTACGTGGTTCTGAGCCGCGGGGTGGCATCCCGCCTGCTACCCCGTTGTCATGCTTCTTTCTTCCGGTTGGGATCGGTTTCGTTGGCGCGGTCTTGAGCGACGCGGGCCGGGGAACGGTTTGCGGCTGACGCGGCGGATATCCTTGAAATTGTCGGGGATATCGTGTTTTGCAGCGTTTTCCGTATATCTACGGTCAGGCTGTCCGTGAAGGTTCCCGGCATGGATGGTTGACCCCTCAACAGCGCAGTGGGAAAATGGTTATCAGTCAAAATAGTGGTTGAGGCATGATCATTAAAGCCGAACAGAGTTTCAGTGCCCACCGGGTGTCGGCTGGCGCCGTGGCTCCGGGGTGGGGGCCGGGCGCGGCGGGCGCGCCGTGGGGAGGGGGATGGGGGTGGTATTGTGCCAAAACCAAGCCCAAACAGGATCATATTGCGGCGGCCGGGCTGCGCCACCGCCTGGGATTGGAGGTTTTCAGCCCCAGGTTGCGCTCGGAGCAGACGACGATTCGCGGGGTGGTCAAGCGGATTACGGAACCGGTTTTTCCCGGCTATGTTTTTGTGCGGTGTTTCCTGGATGAGCATATCGGGCAGATTCGCCACATTTCGGGGATTAGCGGGCTGGTGAGCTTCGGCGGGCGCATTCCGCAAGTGCCGGCCGAGGTGCTGGAGGATTTGCGGCGGTGTTTTGGCGCCGAGGAGCTTCTGCCGTTGCGGAAGGACCCGCGGCCGGGCGACGAGGTGACGGTGACGCGCGGCGCTTTTATGGGAATGCAGGCCCTGGTGCTGCAAAGCTGGCCCGCCCGGCGCCGGGTGCAAATCCTGCTGGAGATTCTGGGGCGGCCCACGCCGGTGGAAATGGACCGCCGCCAGGTGAGCCTGCCGCGGGACTCGGTGGCGGAGTGGCTGCCGGAGCTGGCCCGGGCATAATTGGCCTGGTGTTTGCGGATGTTGGAGCTCGCGGTGGACGCTCCGGGGGCCCGCAGGCGAAGGGTCGCCTGCCGATCGGTAATCGTGAAAAGATTAAAGCAAGCTTCCGGAGGACTCCGGGAGCCGGCTGGAAGGTGGCGCAGAGAGTCTGCGAAACACCAAGTGCGGAGCTTTGCCCGCATTCCGGCGGGCGGTGCAACCGGGGGTACGGCGGCCCGATGAGCGCGAGTTTTAGCCAGGTGAGCGCGCCGGGCCGGTCTGTCTTCCCTTTTGAATCGCCGGCGCCGGTGGAAATACTTGCCCGGGGGGCCTTGCTGGCCCACGGTAGAGTGGTGCAACGGCTGAATCCCATTCGGGATGAGCGGTGGAATGACAAGCTGGCCGCCGTGGCTCCGGACGCTTTCTTTCCGGGCAAGGGCTGGGCGCTGGTGCTGGCGCAGACCTACGGCTACGCGCCGGAGTATTTTGCGGAGCAAACCGGGGGCAGGCTCGAGGCGCTGCTGCCGGTGATGGAGGTGGATAGCTGGCTGACGGGACGCCGGGGCATTTCGCTGCCCTTTACCGATTATTGCGATCCGCTGGCGGCCGATGCGGCGGCTTTTCGGCAACTGTTTGACGCGGCCGTGGCGCATGGCCGGAGCCGGCGCTGGAAGTATTTGGAATTGCGGGGCGGGCAGCCGTTTCTGGCCGCGGCTCCGCCGGCGCAGCAGTATTATGGGCACGAGCTTTCCCTGGCCGGGGAGGAGCCGGAGTTGTTTGCGGCCCTGAAGTCAGCGACGCGGCGCGCGGTGCGCAAGGCGCAACACGAGGGCGTCACGGTTGAGTTTCGGAGTGACGTCCGGGGAATCCGGCAATTTTACGCGCTGCACTGCCGGACGCGGCGCAAGCATGGTTTGCCGCCTCAGCCGCTGCGGTTCTTCCTGCAGGTGCAGGAGCGCATCCTGGATCACGGGGATGGCATTGTGGTGCTGGCGCGCGCCGGCGCGCGCTACATTGCCGGCGCCGTCTTTTTTCAGAAGGGGGCAACGGCGCTCTACAAGTTTGGGGCTTCCGATGAGCGGACGCTCCGGCTGCGCGGCAATGATTTGGTGATCTGGGAGGGCATCCGGCATTATGCCGCCCGGGGCTGCCGGAAGCTGTATATGGGCCGGACTTCGCCGGCCAACGAAGGGTTGCTCCGCTTCAAGCGGGGCTGGGGGGCGCGGGAATACCCGATTCCTTACTACCGGTACGATCTGCGGAAGAACGCGTTTGTGCCGGGGCATGACGAGACGGTGGGGTGGCATAACCGGGTTTTTGGCGCGCTGCCGTTGAGCCTGTCGCGGCTGCTGGGGGCGCTGTTATATCGCCATGTCGCCTGACCGTCCAACTTTCCGGGCGTATGGGCCCGCCGGGAAAGACGAATTACCTGACGAAGCGCCCGAATAGAACGACGATAATTTATGCAAACGCACGAACGGCTGCAGCATTCGACCGGGCTAACCCTGGCGGATATTTACTACATCATCTTTCGGCATAAGTGGAAGATCCTCAGCTTTTCCGTGCTGGGACTCGCGGTGGCCGCGGTGGTTTATGTCACCTCGCCGCCCATGTATGTTTCGGAAGCCAAGCTGCTCATCCGCTACGTGGTCGAGTCCAGCATGCCCAGCGGGATAGCGGGGGATCCCCAGATCAAGAACCCCGATCCGCGGGGGGACAACATCATCAATTCGGAGGTTGAGGTGCTCCAAAGCCTGGACCTGGCGACGCAAGTGGTGGACATCATTGGGGCGGGGAAAATCCTCGGGGCCGGCCCGGCCAACACGAACAAGTACCAGGCCGCCGTTTTGCTGCAGCAGAATCTGAAGGTTGAGGTTCCCCGCCGCAGCAACGTCCTGCGGATTGTCTTTCAGAATCCCAACCGGGAGGTTGTGCAACCGGTGCTGACGCAGATCATCGAGGCCTACCTTCGCAAGCACGTTCAAATCCACCGGAGCATGGGCGGTTTTGATGATGTGTTGACCCAGCAGACCGACGCGTTGCGCTCACAACTGGCCCAAACCGAGCAGGACTTGCGCAAAGCCAGGACCAACATTGGCGTGGTGCCGCTCGAGGAGATGAAGAAGGCCTATAGCGAGTCGCTCGCAAAAATCCGGCAGGAACTGTTCAACACCCAGGCCGAATTGGCCCAGCAGCAGGCGGTGCTCGAGGAGCACCAGAAGCTGCTGCCGAAAAAGCCGGAAGCCTCCGCCGCGGCGCCCGACGCCGAAGTTCCGCCCGAAAAGCTGGAGTCGTATCGGAACATCGTCGCGCGCCTGGATTCGTTTCGCAAACAGGAGCAGGGGCTGCTGACCCAGTACACGGAAGAGAACGCGATGGTGCGGGGCATCCGCGAGCAAATCGCCGCGCTGGAACAGACGCGGCAGAAGCTGGAAGCGGATTATCCGCGGCTGGCGCGGCTGCAGCCGCCCTCCGCCAAGCCCGGCGAGGCGGTTGGCGATTTCCTGGAGGAACGGGCGCGCATCTCGATTGCGGCGCTGCAGACCAAGATCAAGGTGCTCAATTCGCAAATGGACCAGTTGACCGCCGAAGCCAAGGCGGTGAACGAACTCGAGCCCGGCATCGTCGAGTTGCAGCGAAAAAAGGAGCTGGAGGAAGCCAAGTATCGCCACTTCTCCACCAGCCTGGAGCAGGCGCGGTTTGACGAGACTTTGAGTGCCGGCCGCATGTCGAACATCGGCGTGGCGCAGGCGCCCAGCCCGGCGTTTCGGGAATCGCGGCAGTTGGTTCAGATGCTCGGCCTGATCGCCCTCGGCGGCGTGGTTGCCGGGTTTGCGCTGGCGTTCCTGATCGAGCTGGTCCTGGATCGGACCGTCCGCCGTCCCATTGAAGTGGAAACGCGCCTGCGGCTTCCGCTCTTCCTGACGATTCCTAAGATGCGGCGAAATAGCCGCCAGCCGTTGCTGCCGTCGCCGGCGCCGGCCGCCGGCTCGCCGGAAAGCGGCGGGGCGGACGAAAAAGCGGCAGTTGACCAGAAAGCCGGAGTGGTGCCTTACCAGGCGAACGGCCTGGTTTCCTACTACGAGGCCCTGCGCGACCGGCTGGTGACCTTCTTCGAGGTGCGCAATCTTACGCACAAGCCCAAGATGATTGCGGTCACGGGTTGTGCGAAAGGCGTGGGGGTCACAACGATTGCCGCGGGTCTGGCGGCCAGCTTATCCGAAACCGGGGATGGGAACGTGCTGCTGGTGGATATGACCGCCGGACAGGGGGCGGCCCACCCCTTCTTCAAGGGCAAACCCGGGCTGGGCCTCGCCGAGGCGCTGGGCAATGAGACGCGCGATAATACAATGGTGCAGGAGAATCTCTACGCGGTCGCGGAAGGCGGAAAAAGCGGCCTGCTGCCGCGCGTTTTGCCGCGGCGCTTTGGCAGCCTGGTGCCCAAGCTCAAGGCCAGCGACTACGACTACATCATTTTCGACATGCCTCCGGTCAGCCAGGTTAGCGTGACCCCGCGGCTGGCGGGGTTCATGGATACGGTGCTGCTGGTGCTCGAGTCCGAGAAGACTCAAAGTGAGGCGGCCCGGCGCGCCGCCGCCATGCTCGCTGAATCCAAAGCGAACGTTAACGCGGTGCTGAATAAAAACCGGAGCTATGTTCCGCAACGGTTTCAGCAGGAGGTTTGAGCGGCCCTCCGTCTTCCCTGCTCCCGGCCGGTGGTTTTTAGCGTAAACGATTTGGGTTTGCCGGCAATGGTCCTTGCGCGCGCCGATTTGATCCGGGATCGGGCTGCCGGGCGCTGTCGGCACTGTTAAAATGCTGCGCAACCGCCTGTATTACTCCGTCAAGCCGCTCGTGCCGCTGCCGCTCCGGTTTGCGATCCGGCAGTGGTTTGCGCTGCGAAAGCTTCGCGCGGTCGGAGACATTTGGCCGATTATGCCCGGCTCGGAGCTGCAGCCCCAGGATTGGCCTGGCTGGCCGGAAGGCAAACGATTTGCCCTGGTTCTTACCCATGACGTCGAGGGGCAAGGCGGGTTGGACAAGATCACGCGGTTGATGGAGCTCGAAATCCAATTGGGGTTTCGGTCCGCGTTCAATTTGATTCCGGAGGGGTCGTATCGTGTTTCCCGCGAGTTGCGCGTGCAAATTGAAGCCGCCGGGTTTGAAGTGGGCATTCACGACCTGTACCACGACGGCAAATTATTTCTTACCCGGAGCCAGTTCAGCCGGCGCGCAGTTCGGATCAACCATCATCTCAAGGATTGGGCGGTGACCGGTTTTCGTTCCGGCTTCATGCTGCACAACCTCGACTGGATTCACGATCTTCAGGTCGCCTACGACGCTTCGACGTTCGACACCGATCCCTTCGAGCCGCAGCCCCACGGCCAGAATACCATCTTTCCCTTTTGGGTGTCGCGAAATGGGAAACCGCGCGCGGGAGTTGCCCCGGCGGCTTCCGCCCGGGCTCCGGAATCTTCGACCGGGCCGCGCCCCGGCTACGCCGAGCTTCCCTACACGCTGCCGCAAGACTCGACCCTGTTCCTGCTTTTAAAGGAGCGGCATCCCGATATCTGGTATCAAAAGCTCGATTGGATTGCGCGGCATGGCGGCATGGCCCTGGTGAATGTGCATCCGGACTACATGCGTTTCCCGGACGAGCGCGACACCCCGCATACCTATCCGGCGGATTGCTACCGGCAGTTTCTCGATTACGCGCGCCAGAAATACAAAGACACGTTCTGGCAGCCCCTGCCCCGCGAGCTGGCCGCATTCGTGGCCCGCCAGCGCATCCCGATGCGCCGCGCGCCGCGCCGCATCGCCATGGTTACCCATTCCCACATCCTGTCGGATGCGCGCGTGTTGCGTTACGCGGAGGCGCTCGCCCAGCGGGGCGACCAGGTGGATGTGCTGGCGCTCCGGCGTTCCAGGGAAGTTCCCACGCACGAAACCCTGGGCAATATTCGCCTGATCCACCTCCAGCCCCGCTACGGCAAGACGGAGAAATCTCCGCTGTCCCACCTTTTCCCCGTGCTTCGGTTTCTGGCGAGCTCATCGTTCTGGCTCCTGCGCGAGCACCGGCGCCGCCCCTACGATTTGCTGCATATCCATAATGTTCCGGACTTCCTCGTGTTTGCGGCCTGGTATCCCCGGTTGACGGGGGCCAAGGTGATCCTGGATATCCACGATATTGTCCCGGAATTCTACGCCAGTAAATTCGGCACCCGCCCGGGCGCCCCCGCAGTCCGCCTGCTCAAGATCATTGAACGGGTTTCCGCCGCCTTTGCGAACCACATCATCATCTCCAATCATTGCTGGCGCGATACCTATGTCGCGCGCAACCATTTGAGCGGCGCCTGCTCGGTTTTCATCAATAACGTGGATTCGCGGGTTTTCTATCTGCGCCCGCGGACGCGCCATGATGGCAAAATCGTCGTGATCTTCCCCGGCGGCCTCCAGTGGCACCAGGGATTGGACCTGGCCATCCGGGCCTTTCGCCAGGTCCGCAGCCAAATCCCCAACGCCGAGCTGCATATCTACGGCGATGGCAACATGAAGAACCGCCTGGTGCAGCTTGCCGCCGAGCTCGAGCTCCATGACGCCGTGCGCTTCTTTGATCCGCTGCCGATTCGCCAAATTGCGGAAATCATGGCGAACGCGGATCTTGGGGTTGTTCCCAAGCGGGCCGATTCCTTTGGCAATGAAGCCTACAGCACCAAGATAATGGAATTCATGTCGCTGGGGGTTCCCGTGGTCGTTTCCCGCACCCGGATAGACCGGCTCTATTTCCCGGACTCAACCGTGCGCTTTTTTGAGTCCGGGAATGTTGAGGCACTCACCGAGGCGCTGCTGGAAGTCATCCAGGATCCCGAGCGCCGCCGCCGCTTTATTGCCAACGGTTTGGAATACGTCGCGCGCCATAACTGGGAGTCCCGCCGGGAAGCCTACCTGGCGCTCGTAGATGCCCTGATTTCCGGCCAACCTCCGGCCCAGGTGGTTCCGCCCGACCCCTTTGACCAGCACCCGCTTCCGCAAACCGAGGAGGCCCGGAGTCCCGCTCGGGAATTGGCGCTAAAGTAAAGCTCGCTTCGTTCCCATTGAATCGTTCCCGAGCGGCACTGCTGCCTTGCCCCCCGCTGATGGTTGTTTTTCCATGCGCTGGGATCGTTCGATAACCTTGAACGTCATTCGCCCTTGGCAGCGGCTGTTTAAAGCGGCTCCTCCTTCGGGCGCCGCCACGGCTGCGGACCGGCCAGGCCTCGCGGCGGGCAGTTCGATTCCCATCCTGATGTATCACAGCATCAGTGCCGATTCCGAGCCGGGCGTTCATTCCTATTACCAGGTCAACACGCATCCCGGGGTTTTTCGGCAGCACATGCAATTCCTGGCCGATAATCACTACCGCACGATTACGCTGGATCAGCTCGCGGACGCGGCGGCGCATCCGGCGATTGGCGCGCCCGCCCCCCAACTCCCCCAGACTCCGCCGCCGGGTTCAACCGCCACGTCGGCCCGCGCGGTCGTTTTGACGTTCGACGACGGATTTCGCGATTTCTATACGGAGGCCTTTCCGGTCCTTCGGGAGTTTGGTTTTACCGCAACCGTTTTTCTGCCCACCGCCTGCATTGGCGATGAACGCCGCCAATTCCGTTCGGCAAGCCGGAATGCGCAACTCTCAAGGGGCAAAGAATGTCTCACCTGGGCCGAAGTCCGCGAGCTTCACTCGGCCGGCATCACATTCGGCTCCCACACCGTGACGCACCCCCGGCTCGTGGAATTGGGTTGGGCGGAGATTAGATCTGAAATCGTCGATTCCAAGGCCGAGATTGAGCGGCATTTGGGCGAAACGGTGACCGCGTTCTGCTATCCCTTCGCGTTCCCACAGAATAATAGCCCCTTCGTGCAAAGGCTTGCCGGGTTGCTGCGCGACACCGGCTACCGCTGCTGCGCGACGACGCAGCTCGGCCGTTGGAAGGCGGGAGACCGCGCTTACTTCTTAAAACGGTTGCCGGCGAACTCTCAGGATGATCCCGCCTTCTTTGCGGCCAAACTCGACGGGGCCTATGATTGGCTCGGCACAATTCAAACGTTGAGCAAAAAGCTTCGTCGGCGGCAAAGGCCCCACAGGGAAGCGCCGCCAAAAGCTGCCGCTCCCACGCTGGCTGAGGCTGAGGCTGCGAATTCGGACTCCTGATCTTTGGCCGGGAGGCTCGGTCAACCACTCGCATGTCCGCTTACGCCATCATCACGCCGGTGCGCAATGAGGAGGACCACTTTCCGCACACCCTCAATTCCGTTTGCGCCCAGACCGTACGGCCGCTTGCCTGGGTCATTGTGAATGACGGCTCGACGGATGCCACTCCTCGACTCGCCGAGGCCGCAGCCGGCCAGCATGGCTGGATCCGGGTTGTCCATCGCCCTGACCGTGGCCGCCGCAAGCAAGGCGGCGGGGTCATTGAAGCCTTTAATGATGGCTATGCCCTGCTTTCAAGCCTGTTCACTAAGCCCCAAACCGTAGGGGCTGACACCCCTCCGCATTCCGCTTCCACGCCTCCCTGGAGTTTTCTGGTTAAACTGGACGGCGATCTCCAGCTTCCCCCGGACTACTTCGCGCGGTGCCTGGAACGGTTTGCGGATGATTCCAAACTGGGTATCGGCGGCGGCATGGTGTGCCGGCAGCAGAACGGCGATTGGGTGGAAGATTCTCCGGGCGACCCTCCGTTTCACGTCCGCGGGGCCACTAAAATCTACCGGCGAGCCTGTTGGGAAGCCTTGGGCGGCTTGGTATCCGCTCCCGGCTGGGATACGCTGGATGAGCTGAAGGCAAACATGCTGGGCTGGCAAACCTATACGTTTCGAGAGATCAAGCTGCTCCAGCTCAAGTTCACCGGTGCCGCCGATGGCGCCTGGAAGAATTGGGTCAAGAACGGGCTGGCGAACTACAACACCGGCTATCACCCCTTATTCATGCTCGCCAAATGTTTGCGGCGGTTTATCAGCCGCCCGTTCAGCCTTGCCGCTCCCGGCCTGCTGGCTGGCTTCTTCGGCGGTTATTTGAAGGGCAAACCTGCCGGGCTGGATACGCAGCTCGTCCACTACATTCGCCGGCAGCAAATGAACTGCCTGTTGTTCCGCGACAGCTTGTGGAAACCGCGCGGACCTGGCCGCGCGGCCGCCGCCTTGCCATCCCCTGCCGGCGCCCGCGCCGGGCATTAATCCAAACGAGGCATTGGACGTGGTTAAGCGCCTGGTCAAACTGGGAATCAGCCTGCTTGTGCGGGGATGGGATGTCTTGCAGTTGGGGGTGAAGCGGATACTCGGGCGAGCAAGCGAACCGCGATGCGTGGTTCTGTATTATCATGGCATCGCTTCAAGCCTGAAGCAGGCGTTTATTCGGCAGATGGACGAAGCGGCACGGCTGGCGGAACCGGTCGCCGCGGGTTTCAACGGCGGGTTGGCTCCAGGCCGGCGTTATTTCGCCGTCACATTCGACGACGGCTTTGTCAGCACCCTGGAGAATGCATTTCCCGTGCTGCTGCAGCGCCGCATCCCGGCCACAATTTTCATCCCCACCGGGAGCCTGGGCCAGCGCCCGGCCTGGGTAAAGAATCCTGCTTCTCCGGCCTGGAATGAGACCGTGATGACGGCCGACCAGGTGCGTTCATTACGGCACTACGAGGGGATTACCGTTGGAGCGCACTCGGTCTCGCATCCGAACTTCCAAGCGCTTGAACCGGCGCAGGCGGAGCGAGAGTTGAAAGAGAGCAAAACCGAGCTGGAAACGCTTATGGGATGCGCTGTGGATTTGTTTAGCTTTCCGCATGGGAAGTACTCCGCCGCCAGCCTTGAATTGGCCAAAGCCGTCGGCTACCGGCGGGTTTTCTCGATTGCGCCGGAACCTGCTCAAGGGGAGAGGGCAAGTTATGTTGTAGGGCGCGTCCTGGTCTGTCCCAGCGACTGGCCCGTGGAGTTTCGATTGAAGCTGTTGGGCGCCTACCGCTGGATGACATGGATACAGGAAGGAGGGCCAACTCCGGTCCATGGGTAATTTTTTGCTCGATTTGCGGCCGCAGGCCGAACGCGAACTCGGCCCGGCCGCGGATTTCCTCAAGTTCTATCCCGATATGCGGGTGGAACGGCTGGACTATCCTGAGTTCGGCCTGGTGCTGACCTCGGCCGACAAGCCCGGGCTTTGGTCCGCTTATCAATCGCCTGATGGCGCCTTGATGGGAGCATTGTGCGGGCGCATAGCGCTGGATCAGAAGCAATGGGACAAGGCGGCAACGGTTGAGGGATCGGGCGGGCTCGCCTGCAAGCATATTTGCCAAAGCTATGCCGCGGAAGGCATCCGCGGGATTGAAAACCTGAACGGCAATTTTGTGATCCTGCTGTTCGACCGCCCACGCCGGGAACTTCACCTGGTCACCGATCGCTGGGGTTTATTGCCCGCATTCAGGCTCGAAGGAGAGTTGGCGGGCAGGATTTTCTCGTCGCATCCGGACGTGCTGGCCGACGCCGCCGGGGAAGGACAAAACTGGGATCAGGTTTCCTTTGCGGAGTTTATTCTCACTGGCCGATTGACGGCCCCCTACACCTATTACCGGCACATTAAAGCCCTGCCTGTGGGGATCACCACGACGCTGACATTTGGAGAAAATGGCGGATCCGAGGCGCGAACGCGATGCTATTTTCAACCCGGCAAGGCTGGGGTTGTCAGCGCCAGTGTGGAGGAGGTGGCCGAGCGATTTGCCGCCGCTTTTCGTGACTCTGTAACCAAGCGGACGCTGCCATTACTCGGACGTACCGCGATTGCCTTGAGCGGAGGATTGGACTCCCGGACCGTGCTTTGCGCAGCGCCCGATCGGGCGGGTTTGGTGGCTTTCACCTGTTACGACGAGGAGAACCGCGAATTCAGAATCGCGCGCGAGATCGCCCGCCGGGCCGGGGTTGCCTTTGTCCCGCTCAAGCGGCATTTTGATTATTATGCGGACCACGCCGCGGCGGGGGTGAGGATTTCGGCAGGCATGGGCTGCATCGCCAGCAACCATTTTCTGGGATTCCGCGACCAGTTGCGGGAGATGGGAGGAGATAACCTTCTGACGGGCTGCTACTGCGATTACATCTTCAAAGGGCTGGCGCTCAACAAACAAGTTAACCGCTGGACGACGTGTGAATCTCTGGGACCGTTCGGCTTTTCATTTTATGCGGGCCATACGCCGGCCGACACGGAATTGGCCGGCGCGGTGCGGGAGCGGCTTGAGGCCTCCATTCCGGCTCCTTTGCGGCGTTATAACACCGAGTCGGCGGTGCGGGAAGTGGAGCAACGCCGGATCTTTCCGCTGGCTTATGAAGAAGACAACGCGGAGCGGGTGATTCCGCAGCGCGTAATGGGCTGGTATCCTCCCGTGGCTGAAAACGAACTTATGCAGGTCCACCTGGCGATGGATACCGCCATGAAATTGAACCGCACCCTGTTTGGGCGGATGATGCGGAAAATCTGTCCGTCGGGCATCCTGCAAGTCCCCGACGCGAACACCGGGGTGCCCGTAACAGCTTCGTTGTTGCGGGAAGTGTTCAGTTGCCACTTGGACCGCCTTGGCAGGTTTGCGCGCAAGGTGATACCCACACATTCTACAATGGGGTCGTGGCTCAATTGGAACTCCTACATTCTGCAGAGCCGGAAAATACAGGAGTTGTGGTCGGAGCCGAACCCCGTGGCGATGGATGTTTTTGTGTCTGTTCTGGGGAAGAATCGCTTCCACCGGAACGTGGGTGATTACCGTGGCAGGGAGGTCTGGGTGTTTCTGCAATTATTCACGCTGAAGCTATGGTTCGACCAGCGTGCCAAAACAAGACTGCCCGCGCCGGAACCCGAACTCGGCGTTTGCGTGCAATCATAATGACCCCGGAAACAGCCAGCAAGGCATCGAGCACCGCTTTGAACGGCTACCGCGTCAGTGTGGACGAAACGCCTGAGGACGAGTGGAACGCGCTGCTCCCGTTGTTTGACGATGCCAGTATTTATCAAACCTGGGCCTACGGCGCGGTCCGCTGGGGAGAGAAACAGCTTAGCCACTTAGTCTTGCGGAAGAACGCCGCCGTGGTTGGCATGGCGCAGGTTCGGGTGATCCGCGTCCCGCTCATTGGCAGCGGGATCGCGTATATTCGCTGGGGGCCGCTCTATCGTCTGCGTGGCTCAATCTCCCACGGCGAAGCGTTGGTTGCTCTGATGGAGGCAATCCGGGAAGAGTACGCAAACCGCCGTGGGTTGATGGTTCGTATCCTGCCCAATATTTTTCAGGGCAGCACTTGCGCAGCCGATTTTGCCAGGATCTGCCAGGAGGCCGGCTTCGCCGCGGACGAGGCGCACCCTTCCTACCGAACCCTTCTTGTCAGCCTGGAAGAAACACTCGAGCAAATCCGCAAGCGGCTGGACCAGAAATGGCGTAATCAATTGAATGCGTCGGAACGGAACGGGCTAAGCATCGAGGAAGGGCAGAGCGACGAGCTGTATGCCCGGTTTCTGACCATTTATGATGAGATGATGGGTCGGAAACGATTTGAGACGACTGTGGATGCCAGGCAGTTTGGGCGATTGCAGCGGAGCCTCCCGGCCGATCTGAAGATGCATATTCTCCTGTGCGAAAAGGACGGGAAGGATCAAGCCGGCTTAGTCAGCACGAGCGTTGGCGACACAGGCATTTACCTGCTCGGGGCTACCAGTGAAGCGGGGATGAAAAGCAAAGGAGCTTACCTCCTGCAGTGGCAGATGATCAAGCGATTGAAAGAACGCGGTTGCCGCTGGTATGATTTGGGGGGCATCAACCCGGAAACGAACCCGGGGGTTTACCATTTCAAGGCCGGGTTAGGCGGCGTAGAAAGCCGCCAGTGTTCCCGGCGGGAACTTAGCGGGAGTTGGATTAGCAGCGCCTGTGTGATGTTGCCAGAACGCCTCAGCGGTGCCATCGAGGCATGGCGTCACCGGCGGAAACCTGCGCTCCTCAACGCGACGAAATGACAACGCCCACGCTTCCGTCGGCCGATTTATCAATCGTTATCGTCAACTGGAATGGCGGAAAGTTGTTGAACGACTGCCTTGCCTCCATCGTCGCTCACGGCGGGGGACTGAATCTGCAGGTCATCGTAATTGATAACGCCTCGCGGGATGGCAGCCGGGAAATGGCCGAACGCGCTTTCCCACAGTTTCAGGTCATCAATTCCGGGACCAATCTTGGTTTCGGCAAGGCCAACAACCTGGCCCGGTCGCTAGTCAAGTCCGACTTCGTCCTGTTCTTAAACCCGGACACGGTTCTATGCGAAAATGCGCTCGAGCGGATGGTTGAGTTTCTTCGCCGCAATCCCAATGTTGGCGCACTCGGCTGTAAAATGCTGTACCCGAACGGCGAAGTGCAGGAATTGGGCTTGCAGTATTTTCCGACGCCCTGGAAAGAGTTTCTCCATTCCCTGTTCATGTCCACGGGGACCCGGCAGTGGCTCAAACGGTGGCTGCCTTACCATGATCCCAACCACAGCGGCTACGCCATCAAACTTTATGGCGGGTGCCTCCTGTGTCGCAAGCAAGCGCTCGAACGGGTTGGCTGGTTCGATGAGCGGTACTTTATGTATGCCGAGGACGTAGATCTTTGCCGGGCGATCCGGGACGTCGGCTGGAAGCTCTACTATTTGAGCGAGGCGAAGATTGTTCATGTGTGTGGCGGCGCCAGCGAGAAAGCCCCCAGCGGATTCTCGATCCTGATGAAGTCCGAATCCATTGCGAAACTAATCCGGAAGTATCAAGGTGGGTTGGGGGCGCTTTTATATCGTGTCGGGACGTTGATAGCGGCGATAGTGCGGTTGCTCATATTAACCCTGATGAGCGTTGCGCGATTGGCAGCGCGGCGGCCGGCACACGGAGAACTGGATGCGGCGTTCTTCAAGTACCGCACGTTGATTGGGTGGGCGCTTGGAGTGAAGCGGGCGCAGATCGCGGCATAAATGCGGCATGACGCGATGAAGAAGTTTCTTAGGGGCTTGCAAGTTGGAGATGGGCTGCGCCATCGCCTCTTTCGAGGAGGCGCCTGGCTGGCAATTGGCACCGTCGCCGACCAAGGCCTGCGGTTTCTCCGCAATATCATTCTGGCCCGACTCCTCGCGCCGGAAGCCTTCGGGTTGATGGCCATCGTCCTCTCCGTCTGCTCCCTGTTCCAAGTTCTCACCGGAATCGGGATCAAGGAGTCAGTGGTGCAAAATCCGCGTGGGGCTGAGCGCACATTCCTTAATGGCGCTTGGTGGCTATCGGTCGCGCGCGGGCTTGGGCTATACTTGCTGGCGTTCGTCTCGGCGCCCTGGATTGCGCGCTTCTACGAGGCTCCCGAGTTGGAGCGCCTGCTCCGCGTGGCTTTCCTCAGTGTCCTGGCACAAGCTGCCCTTAGTGCGGGGGCGTTCGTAGCAGTCAAGCAGATGCGCTATTCCAAGTGGGTTCTCATTCAGCAGGGGGGCGGTGTGATTGGAGTGCTTACTGCCATCACCTTGGGGTTTTACCTGCGCGGTGTGTGGGCCTTGGTCCTCGGCTTTGCCGTAGAAGGTACCGCCCGGTGCCTGATTTCCTACTTGGTTTGTCCCTTCCGGCCTGGCCTGCAGTTTGATCCGGAAAACCGCCGGGCGCTCTTGCGTTTTGCGGGAGGAATGTTCGGCTTGCCGGCGCTCATGTTAGTCTATACCGAGGGCAGCACGTTTGCCTTGGGTAAACTGGGTTCCAAAGCTGATTTGGGAATATTTGCCATGGCCCTCGGTCTTGCCCGTATGGCCTCCATGTTCAGTAATCAAATGGTGGACCTGTTGATGCCCGCTTTTTCCGAAATTCAAAAAGATCCCGGGCGAGTGAACCAAGGCATATTGAAAGTGACCACTTTTCTGGCGCTGGCAGGGGTCCCGGCAAGCGCCTTCATGGCTTTATTTGGCAGCCAGGTGATGGAGGCGCTCTACGGCCCCAGGTATGCTGCGGGAGGGTTGGCTCTGGCTCTGTTATTTGCCAACGAGGTGCTATTGGTCAGCAGCGTACCTATTGCAACGGTATATCTGGCGGTAGGCAAACCCGCCCTGCTCCGCCGCTTTTCGCTTTTGCGAGCATTCCTGGTAGTCGCGCTGCTATGGCCCGCCATTCGGTTCGGTGGGTTGACCGGGGCAGCGAGCACTCCCGTGGCTGCGATGTTGCTGGCCTACGGGCTCCAACTGGCGCAGTTGCGAACCGTAACCGGGCTGGAAATCAAGACATACCTCGCTCTCTGGCTGCGTGGGTTGTTGGTCGCAGCTCCATTTGTTGGATTATGGCTGGTGATGAGGTTTTTTTTCCAGGGTATTCGGCCGTTGGTAGAATTGGTTTGGCTGGGCGTTGCCACCGGCGTGGTCCTTGGCACGTTCGCTTTTTCCGCGTATCGGCAACCTTCTGTGAGGAGATACCTCTGGCGATTTGCACACCCGGCAAACTAATAGTCCCATGAACCATTCCCACAAAAATGCGCCTCGTTGCGCTCACGAATTGAACCGGTGCTCGTTGAGCGGGTTACTGGTCCTCTTGTCAAAGGTGCCGAAGGTTCGTCGGCTGTGTCTCATGGCTGGCCTGCGGCTGGAACGAGGCCAGTTTTACTCTGAGACTGCGCGCGAAATTATGCGACGCCGCTACGGGGTGACGATTGGCGCGTATAGTTATGGCTGCTGTTTTGTTCCCGGCACCTTCCCCGGGAAGACTGTGATCGGGCGCTACGTGTCTTTAGCAAGTGGTATTTCAGTGGTTCGCCGGAATCATCCCGTGAGCGGGATTTCTACGCATCCATTTTTCTTTAATAGCAAACTCAAATGGATTCCTCGCGACAATCTGCCTATTGCCGATCTTACAATTGAGCACGATGCCTGGGTGGGAGAGCGTGCCTTCATTCTGCCTGGATGCACTCGGATTGGCATCGGGGCGGTTATTGGTGCCGGAGCCGTGGTGACCAAGGATGTGCCAAACTTCGCAATTGTTGCCGGAAGTCCCGCTAGATTGATCCGATTTCGCTTTAGCGAGGAGATTCAAACTGCCGTGATTCGCAGCCAGTGGTGGACCCGGCCCGTCGAGAGCTTCCAAGGGGTCTTCGAGGAAATGGCAAGCCCCGTAGATCCGAAAACCAGCATGCATTTGCTGACGCCTAAATGAAATACTTGAGAAAGATTTTCACGGGCACGGGGCGGTTCCCCGGAAAAAACTAACGGAACACGGACAAAGAAAAACAACCGTGGTTCAATAGGTTTCCAAGCTTTTCTGAGTTGTGTCTTCAATCGGCATAATCGTATTCATTTTGCTGCTGGCTGCCGTAGTCTGGCTTCAACTCCAGCGGGACTTTATCCGGGGATTAAGTTGCGCGATGTTCATCTGGGTTTCGATGACCACATTCCTGCGGATTGATCTGCCCGGCTCATTACCAGAACTCACGATTCACCGCCTGCTCCTGATTTTGGTCCTGATTGCCTGGATTCGCAAGGGAGGGATGGCCAAATTAGCGTCGGTGCCGTTGCTCGGCTATTTTGCTTTTTGGGCCATGGCTAACCTGGTGTCCCTTGCCGGGACCCAAATTGATTTTGTCATTAGCTTGAAGCGGGTGTTGGACTTCGTGCTCGAAGTATTTGCTGCCTACATCATAACGGCAACAAGCCTGAAGACCCGCGAAGACGTGCTCCGGGTTTTGCGCGCTGCCTGGCTGGGCCTGCTCGTAGTTGCGGTGTTTGCGGTTATTGAACGCTATACCGGGTTTAATCCAGTGGACCGCTATATCCCCGGTTATGCCCGGGAAGATGTTCAATTCCGCGATATCTTATCAACATTTCAGCATCGGATCCTGCTGGGAACTGCGCTGGCCATGGGCGTGCCGTTAAGCTTTCTGCCGCTGCGTTCCCGGAAGCGAGTGGACGAAGGAGGTGCGGTTTTTTGGGGAACGCTGAGTCTCTTGGTTGCTGGGTGTTATTTTTCTTTCAGCCGCGGTCCGTGGCTTGGACTGGCGCTTGCATTCGTCATCCTGGCTTTCCTGGGCTCCACAAAAATTCGGTCGCGGCTCGCGATTATCGGCGTAATCGCCGGCTTGATTTTAGTCGTCCGCCCGGGAGTGCTGGAAACCATCGGTGGTTTTGCCAAAGACACGGCTGACACTGATTCGTTCAAAGGAGGCACGTTTCAATACCGGTTGGAACTATGGCGTGTGGCCGCCAGCGAAGTTTCCAAATCTGCCTGGACAATGCTGTTTGGCTATGGGCCGGGAGCTGGCAGCGTGATGGAGATCGAGCGAGAACTTTCCTACCGGGGCCGTTACCAGAAGATTGAGAGCTGGGATAATCATTTCGCTTATGCTTTGTTTCAATCCGGATATGTGGGGCTGTTAGCGACCCTGGTGCTTTACCTGAAGGCCTTGGTTCCGATGTTGATTGCAGCCCGCAATCCCGGGAATCCCAATCGTGAATTGCAGGCCTGTCTCTTTGCCGCAGCCTTCGTCCAGGTCTGGATGATGACCAATGTGCTGGTTTTTGCCAAACAACTGGATTACCTGTTCTGGACCCTTGTGGCCTCGGGGTTCGTCTTGTCGTCCCGCGCTGAGTTTTCCCGATCACCTTCTGCGGCGCCGATGCCGGAGCATGAAAGCGGCAATGATGTGGAGCCGTCGCTGTCCGATGTGGATTGCCCGCAGTGTAAACTTACTGCCCTGTCGAAATAGCAGACAATGTTGACAAAAAACCCTACAGGATTTTCCACGAATCACCCGGGGCTTATCATCCGCGAACAAAAACGGATCGGGTTTTTTCGGAACAGAACATGCTGTAATACCCTGTGGCTATGCGCGTGATGTGCTTAAGTTTTCGATCCTGCGGGATTATAATATTATATACGGACTTGAAGCGAGCCCTCTTCCCGCTCGTTTTTGGGGGGCTGATGCTCTGGGGAAATCCCCTGGTAGAGGCCGCCACCTACTACGTGGCTCTTTCCGGAAATGACGCCAACTCTGGGGCGCAGACGGCTCCCTGGCGAACCATTCAAAAAGCAGCCGATGTCGCTGGAGCAGGAGATACGGTTTTGATAGGTTCAGGCAACTACGGGGAGTGCGTCAAAATCTGCCATAAGGTATCAGCAGGGGCCTGCGTAACGTTTGACGGCCAGGGGGTAGCAACGAACGCCCAGTTCCAAATAGCATCGCCAAATGTCCGGATACGAAACTTTATACTTACCGGACTAACTACTAAATTTACGGGCGCGATTGACCTGCGAAGGGGCGCTCACGGGGCCTATATTGAGGGAAACCAAATTGACACTGCGTACGCAGATTCAGTCCGGGCTGTTAATTGGGATTTCGGGTCCCAGACTCCGATTGATCCCAATGTGGCGAGCAGGGTAACTATTACGAACAATTCCATTGCCCACATTTACAACACCGTTTGTATTATCTTGATGGGGACGAATAATTTGGTCGTAAACAACCGCATGCGGGATATTCGGGATGCGGATTACTTCCATGTATTTGGAGTCTCAAACACAGTGCGGGGGAATATTTGCATCGGCTTCGAGGATACCCCCAACAGCGGAAACCACATGGACTGTTTCCAAACATTTGGACTAAACGGCCATGCATCGAAACACATGATTATCGAGGAAAACGTATTCGGTTACAATTACAACCCGACGGACGTCGATATAGCGCAAATTTGTCAACTGGAACAAAATCTGAATCATGAGATTCACAATTGGGATATTCGCAACAATATCTTTTTTGGATTATTAAAAGGAGAGTGCGGGATTCCATCAGTACGGTGGCACAACAATGTGTTTTACCAAATCTGGACGAATGCGTCAGGCGGAGCAATCATCATTAACTGGGCCGAAAGTGGCCGCAACAATGCGACGAATGCTCAGATTCTGAACAATGTCTTCCTTGGGTGCGGAAAGAATGACCAAAGCGGTTGGTATTCGGTTGGTGATGGCTCCAGTATCGTAACGAATACGTGGAAGGTGGATTTTAATTATGTGGCCGCCTTGGACGGTAGTCCCAAAAGAGCCGGGTTGCCTCAAACTAACCAGCGATGGTATGAGCCCCACGGGATTAACGGTGGAAGTGATTGCTTCCAAGATATTCGACAACATGACTTTCGGCTCCGTCAGGATGCTCCTTTGCGAAACAAGGGAGTCAATTTGAGCAACTATTTTTCCAGGGATCATACCGGGAATGCTCGTCCCGTTTCTGGGAATTGGGACATTGGCGCAATGCAATTCGTTGCTTCCGAAAACCGAGTAGTATTGCCTCCGAGTTTTAAGGGTATAGTCGTTCATCCCTAGAGTGCCGGCGCGACGCCTCTCCAGCCAGTCCCGCCGTCCCTCGATGGAGCACGGCCGGAATCGCCCCGGTATTTGAGCCAACCTGTTGAATACCGTACTTCTTAACGATCGGTCCATCGAGGCATGTGCCGAGGGCAGTGCTTTGTCCTGGGAGATTTTCTGCAGCTTTGAAGATGTCCGGCATTTGCAGCCGCAATGGGATGACAGTGCTGCCAGGTTGGGAGGCAGCATTTACATGACTTTCGATTGGTGTCGGATCTGGTGGCAATTCTATGGGGAGCGAAAGGCGTTGCGGCTCTTTGTCTGGCGCGTGAATGAACGGATTGTGGGACTGCTCCCGATCTATATTGAGACCGTTCGTCTTGGACTATTACGACTCAAAGTCGCGCGCCTGGTGGGTGCCAACATACCTCCGAAAGTGTTTGATCCGCCGCTCGACCCGGCCTTTACGGAGACGATATTCGAGCAACTCTTCAAAAGATTACTGGCGGAAGACGGTTGCGATCTTGTCAGCCTGGGACCCATTTCGGAGCGCCTAAATCTGGCCGAACCACTACAAAGAGCGTGTAAACTTCGACATGACTTGACTCGCAACCTTGAGAGCTTGCGGGGAGTGCATAGTGTCTTTGAGTTGCCTGCGAACATGGAGGCGTATTACGGGGCGCTGAGCAAGAACGAACGTAAAAACCGCCGAAAGTATGAGTTGCGCCTGTTGAAAAAGGAATACGAAACCCGGGTTGAAGTCATTACTGAGCTTTCAAAGGCGGAATCCGAGTTTGAATGCTTTGCGCAACAGCATGCAGCCCAATGGGCAGCGGAAGGGAAGACGGGGCATTTCGGGGCCTGGCCGAAAGCTTTGGAGTTCAACCGGGCACTCGTCCGGGCACAAGCAGCCTTGAACCGGGTAAGATTCGTTCGCATCGTGGCGAATGAAGAAGTGATTGCCAATCAATACACCTATGCCTTTGGCGACCGCTACTACTGGGAACTGCCCGCACGGGCGATCGCTCCGAAATGGGACCGATTTAGTCTAGGCCCGACGGGGTTAGTCACCCTGATCGAAAGAGGAATTGAGGAGGGTAAACGCTATTTGGAAGGCGGACTGGCGCATTACGACTACAAAATCCGGCTTGGGGCTAGAGAGTATGGTACCTTTACCTTCCGCGTACGCCGCTGTGGTGCCCAGGTTGGATTAAAGCTGGCGATTTTTATCCTTTTCCGAAAGGCGATGGAATTCGGTTATCACAAGCTTTGGTATCGGCGGATCGCTCCGCGACTGCCTCCCGCTTTCTGGCGTCCCCAATGGAGGCTTTGGTTGCAATTCGATTTTTAATGCGGTGACGGAGAAGAACAAGGTTCTGGACGCTTTTTTAACTACATACGCTTCAGTTACAAAACAGGCATGTTGACGCGTTTAATTCTAGCAACGGCACTAGTTGTGGTTTCGGCCCCGCAAGGTCCCGCGGCCACGTTTTACGTATCTACAAACGGAGGGGATAACTCTCCTGGCAATGAGGCTCAACCGTGGCGCACGATCCAAAAGGCCGCCAATACGATGAGTGCGGGAGACACGGTTTATGTCCAATCTGGCCACTTTGACGAGCGAGTCACCACTGTTCGGGGGGGGACCGCGCCGGAAAACCGCATTACCTTTCGTGCCATTGGAACGGTGACGATGAAAGGTTTTACGGTTCAACATCCATTTATAACAGTAGACGGCTTTGACATCACCGGGGCTACCTCCGCTAGTAACTCCGATGCTTACGTCGCCGTTTCCAAGACCGGGGATTGGTTCGAACTGCTCAACTGCACTGTTCGAGATGGCATTCAGGCCGTCCGCAACGACATGGTCTTTGAGCCGCCGAATAAGATCAGCTCTTCTACGGGCGGGTTCCTGGCCGCTGGTTTTGTTCCGGGCATGACCGTGCAATTTTACCGCGCAACCAATGTGGCTCTTGCCAACGGCGAGAAGTCCTTTTTGGTCAGCTCGGTAACGGATACTTCGTTGGTGTTTGCGACCTCCGCCATAGCAGCCGACGGACCCAAACCCACCTACCTCACGGGTTCGGCGATCTATGGCCTGTACCTTGCCGACGGAACGGACAATTGCCTGTTTCGGAGCAATCGGTTTAGCAACCTCTCTTATCGGTATTGGTTTGTGCAGGGCAGCAACCATCTTTTTGAGGCTAATATCCTCGAGCACAACAATGGCTGGGACCTGATCTTTTTCATGGGCGCGGACCACAAATTCGTTCGTAATCTCTTTCAAAATAACGGTTGGGGAACCTTCATCCCTTCTCCCGATGTCTTTGATTGTTGGCCGGTTAAATATGAGCGAATCACATTCAGCAATAATTTTGTCATTAACATGATGGGCGTTATTAACGCCCAAAAATATAACAAAACTGTCAGCGGTCCTTTTTGGATCAAAAATAACGTGTTTGTTGACGTGGGCTGGCTGTCTATTCGTATGCCAAACACCACGTTCGAGAATAACACCCTTCTGCGCGTAGCCCGCCAGGCAAACGCTCTTGTCCAGGTCGAAAAACATCCGCTGATTTTTGACCTTGGAGACTACGCCACTAACGCGGTGATTCGGAACAACATCTTTGTGGATTGCGGGCAAGCCACCGGCCCTACTACTCCCGATCAAGTCGGATGGTACCGTTTCCTCGGCCCGACGAATACCGTGACCCTGGAGAATAATTTCGTCGCGGGGAGCGCTCCAAACTATGACGCAAAAACCGGGTTCCCGGAGCCAGACCCAACACTCAATGGAGGAGATCCGGGATTCGTAAACCTGGATGATCCGCTTGGCCCCGATGGCGTGCCGTTCACGGCTGATGACGGTTTGCGATTGCGGGCTGATTCCAAGTTAGTTGGGAAAGGAGCCGGCCTGGTTGATTTGGGGGCCTACAATACCCGGCCCCCACTGCCGCGATTGTCTATCGCACTGTCGCCCCCCACCAATATCCAGCTTTCCTGGCCAACCTCGGCTAATACCTTTGAGCTGCAATCCGCATTGACGCTGACCAGCCCCTGGTCTGCGGTGGAAGTGGCACCAACAATCGAAGGGAGATCGTTTGTTGCGACTTTTGGCCACACAAATCCGGCGACCTTTTTCCGGCTCCGGCAAGTTCCTTAATCGCATCGCGCAAGGGCGACACCTTTCGATAATTCTGACGGGTAGATATTTCCCCTAAATCGTAACGATTCAGTTGGGCAGTTCTACCGTCTGCCCTTGCTTCATCGGAGCTTGAGCGAGCCTGACCGCTCAAGTTGTAGCTTTGGCGAACACTTTATTTCGCAAATTCAAGGGCGTGGCTGCTGAATTCCGGATCTTTCGCCGGTAAAATCAATGGTTTAGGTGTAGAGATGGGTAAAATAGACGCAGAGCCTGAATTATGCCGCCTTCGGCGGACTATAGCCCTGCCTTGGATTTACCCTGCCATCAGGCCGTGTACAAGGGGTGTACAAGGGATGCCCATCGGGTGTACCAGCCAAAACCCCATAAACTCCTGATGAGCATCCGTTGTACACCCCTTGTACACGGCGTAGAGGCAGGGTATTTCTACGGTAGCCGGGTAATAGGGCCGGATGCCTGGAAAGACCGAAACGATGGGAGAGGGCGGGGTGGCGACTAATAAGCTCAGTAAAAACAGTTAGTTATAAGTCTGGGGCTGGCGGGAGGGAGTTTTTCAAGGGTGGGCGGGGGCCCGAATGGCTTTTAGCTTCACGAATGCGTTATCTGAAACGTTGACGTTGCATAGTCCAACCGTGCGCCCTAGCTCCATTAGAGTCGAAACAGACATGACAGGCCAGCGGAAAGCCTCAACGAACCGTTTGATTGGCGGATTCAATGGCATGGCTACTGGATTCTGAATGACGTTCGCCCATAAAATCAGGGACTTACACGTTCTGTGAGGTCGAACTAAAGTTGAAATCTGAATCGTTCCGGCTAAACAGAACACTCCTGGCCTGCCTGCTTTTATAGGAATCTCGTTTGGGCGGAACCGAATCCTCATCAACAAGGCTATAATCCCGTTTCTGTTGTATTTCGACCGCAGACTGACAACGCGCCTTGGTTCTTGGTGGCATCCCCAAATGAGAGGATTCCGCAATGATTTTGGGTCCACAAAAACGATCAACACGGCCCCCTCCTGCCTAAGATATGAAGTTTGAACGCATCCTTCTTTTTGTGTGGCTCGCGTTTTCGGCGAGCGGGGCCATTCGCAATGTGTATTTTGATTCCCAGGCGGCGGGATCGGGCGACGGATCTTTGGACAACCCGTTCCGCACCCTATCTGCGGTAAGTTTTCCTGCGATACAGGCATGGGTGAATGCCGGCGATGATGTCCATTTGCAGTTGAAACGCGGGAGTGTGTTTCGTGAAAACTTCACGTTTTCCGCTTCGGGCACTGCGGCGCACCCCATCCGTCTGCAGGATTACGGGGCGGGGGCAAAGCCAATAATCTCTGGCGAGGCCGTTTTCACCGGCTGGAGCCTCGCCGGATTTGGGGGTGGGGCTACCTGGAGATTGGCCGCCCCCAATCGTGTATTCTACCTGTGGCTGGAGAACCAGTATCTAACCAAGGGAACTTCTGCCGGGACATTGAGCGATGGCGCGTGGGTGTGGGAAAGCGGGCAACTTTACCTGCGTTATGACGCGGGCAACCCTGACACCCTAACGCTTTCAGTGACAGGCGCGGTTCGCCCCAATGCTTTGCGCCTTAATACGGTTGGTTCGCTTATCGTTTCAAATCTGATCTTCACCAAAACCAGCAGCTACGCTGCCAGCGTAACGGATGCAAACGATATTCAATTTGACGATACTGAATGGCTTGAGTGTGGCAGCCAACTAAACCTAAATCGGTCCGTGAATATCGCGTTTCGAGCCTGCCGGTTTGAGGGTAGCTATGGAAACCAGATGGCCCTGATCGAGGGGCCTCAAACCTCCGCGTCGTTTGTCTTTTGCCTTTTCGCCAACCAGTTTGTACCGGCTGCGCTTCAGATTCTTTCAGCCGCCTCCGTCTTGGTCGCAAACTGTAATTTCGTCTCGGTTTCGGGAACCTCGGTTTCTAGCGCTGCTACGGGGGCCGTTAGTCTCGCGAATTGCATTCTAACCGGCCATGCCATCCAGACCAACACCAGCGGTTCCGACCCGATCAAGAGCACCGGCAGCCCGATTCTGGTCCAAAATAGTCTCATTCTCCCGAACGGGTACAATCCTTCGAAACACATGGTGAATGTCACGGAAATTGGCCGAAACCTTTACCAGGACCCCCGCTATGTATCGGTGAACCGCGAGTCAATCTTGTCCCTGGCAACGGATGATTACGAGAACCTCGACGACTGGATTGTTTTTGCAAACCTGGCCAAGGCCAAGGGGTGGCGGGCCGTGCTGGCACTTTCAAAAACGGACACCCTAAAGCCTTCCGATAAAACAAAAATGCAAGCCATGATCGATCAAGGGCACGAAATTGCATCCCATTCCCGCTCACACGCTTTTCTGACCACAGCATTGGGTTGTTATTTAAAGTACGTCGGAACGGGATCGAATTGCCTTCTTACGATTCAAGGCAACCGCCTCAAAACAATCGTTTCCGGGGGCAATGGTGGCGAAAACTTGGATATTAATCTCCTTCAAGGAAACGTGGACACGACATCCGAGCTGGTCTCAACCCTCGATGCCCCGCCCGCCTATACCTGCCGGCTCGCCACCATTTATAGCCACGCGGTGCCATCCCGCTTGTTGGAGACGGTGACTGATTTGGATATCGCACTCGCGGAACAGCTCCTGCCGTACAATGTCCCCGCCTTCTGGACGAATGAAATCTGGCTTTCGAAGGAAGACATCCAATCTGCGTTTACCGCTGAAAATGGCGGGCCCTATTCCTGCCGGAGCTTCTTCTATCCTGGAGGCGCTTTTGACGATGCGGTGGTGTCGCAGGTGATTGCCGCCGGCTATCTTGGGGCGCGGGCGGATGAGACATCCCCGGTATTCTCGCACATGGAAAACATGGATTTGTATCACATCCCCGTTCCGCAGGGAACAACTTACGGCTACGTTCTCATGCTGCGGTTTGAGCGCAATACCGAGGATACTTCTCCCCAATCCAATGGTTTTACAGGCGCCAACCTGGCATATTCCCCGAATGCCTATGGCCATTCGCGAGCTGGGGATTTTAACGGCACTAACACCTGCGTCTTTCGAGACGCCAATGCGGATTTCAATTTTGTCCGGCGGGACTGGCATTTTTCAGGCCGCTTTTGGCTGCGGGGGCAGACTGGCGCCGGCACGCTTTTCTCTTTTACGAACGCGGCCACCGCAGCGAGGATTGAAGTCAACGATCAATTGGCGGTGAATTTCGTCGTTCGTTCAAACGCCGCAGAGATTTTCCGCCTTTCGACTCCGCCCGCAGCAGTGAGCCCCGGCCAGTACCAAAAGATTTCGGTGCAGCAATTGTTCGATCGTTGGTTTATCCGGGTAAACGATGTGGTGGTCGCCACCACCACAAACACCCTGCGCCTTCCGGCTGCGACCGGGCAGGTTTACATCGGTTGCGCGGCCAACCCGGATGATGGGCAACTCGGCAACTTTTATAACGGTCTAATGGATGATGTCGTTGTTTCCAATGGCACATATTATAAGACGCAAGGCTTGGCGGATATGCTGTGTCAATTTGGGGGCATGATGTGCACCGTTTCTCATAATGAGAGCGGTATTCCGCGGGAAATCCTTCGTATTTTTCTGGACGCCCTTGCCGATTACTCGGGGAATCTAAAGGTGATGACTCTCTCCGATGCCCTGGCTTATTTGCGCAGTAGAGGCGTTCTGAGCGCCGATGGCCGCAGCCTCAAGCGCTACGACCTCGGTCACCATGCGGACTACCATCTTCGGGCGGACTCACCCTGCGTTTGCGCGGGCGATCCTGCGGTGCTCCAGGGTATCCCCTCGCTACACGATCTCGACGGCACCCCCATTACCGACGCGAACGGAAATCTCTTATTGCCAGGAAGCGGGATTGACATGGGAGCTTTCGTAAATCGTAATATTGGATATTCCGCGCCAAGGCTCACCATGGCACCGCTGAAAGGCGGCCAATCTCCCAAACTCCTGCTCGTTGGTCAGCTTGGGATTCGTTACCAAATTGATTTTTCTCCGGATTTGTCGTTGTGGAATCCACTTACGAACCTACTTTGCACGGACAATCCTATGGTCATTGAAGATCCCACAAATACTCCGATCCGCTTTTACCGGGCGGTCGTCAGCGGTAATTAATCCGTGCATGTATTACAGAAGCAACCGTAGGAAGAGGCGCGCAGTGTCACTGCGCCGTCTTAGCCGTTTATATGTTCTTTAGGCTATCTTCGGGTAAAAACGCTTTCCCAGTTTTCTATGGTCGTCCAAGCCGCTGAAGCCAAAGCTATAAGGGCAACCCCGAATGCGGGAGCGGGATTGCCAGTTCGCCGCACCGTTTATCTGATGGGGGCGTCCCTGGGGACTGGCAATCGAGGGGTCTCCGCCCTGGGCGCATCGCTGGTCAAGCTGGTTCGTTTGTCCGCGCCGGTGGCAGAACCTGCCTTGCTGATCGGCTCCCGCACCAACCAGCCCTTCGACTTGTTCCTGGGCGACCGGAAGCTGCGAATTCCCATCGCCAACTTTCGCCTGTCGCCCCGGGCCCGCATGTCCGAACAGCTCGTTTGGTGGTTCCTGTTTTCCGTCCTGTATCGGGTCGTGCCGGTGGGATGGGTTCGGAACTTCCTTAGCCGCAAGCACCCGCTTATCCACGCAAGCACTGAAGCGGTCATGGTGGGAGACATTCGCGGCGGCGATAGCTTCAGCGACATCTACGGGCTGAAGAACTTTCTGCAAGGATCGCTGGAAGTGCTTCCCGTCATTTTAGTGCGAGGAACAATTGCGCTTTTTCCCCAAACTTATGGTCCGTACAAAACGTCGCTGGCCCGTACTTTGGCTCGCTTCATTCTTCGTCGTGCTTCGGTGATCCTGTCCCGTGACTGCGAGAGTCTGGCAACCGTCAAGGATCTGATTGGGGAAACAAGCCGCTGCCGTTTTTGTCCAGACGTGGCCTTTGCCCTGGAAGCCCGGCCGCCGAAGCAGTTTCTTACCATTCCTCCACTGAACCTCTCCACCTCCGACGCTTCACCTTCAACGACCCTCGTAGGGTTAAATGTTAACGGTCTCATGTTCAACGGTGGCTATACCCGAAAGAACATGTTTAGCCTGAAGCTGGATTACGCCGAGTTTCTCGCACAACTCATGCAGGCATTGCTGGGCGACCCGGCGGTCCGCGTTCTTTTGGTGCCGCATACTTTCGCGCCGGCGCATAGCGTCGAAAGTGATCCGGAGGCATGCCGAAAGGTGCGCGGCCGGTTATCCCCGGAACTCCAGCCGCGGGTGCATTTGGTGGAGGGTGAATATGATCAGAGCGAGATTAAATGGGTGATCGGGCAGTGCGGTTTTTTTGTTGGGTCGCGAATGCATTCCTGCATCGCGGCCTTGTCCCAGGGGATTCCCGCAGTGGGAGTGGCCTACAGCAAAAAATTCGCGGGGGTGTTTGACTCGGTAGGCGCGGCTGGTTGGGTCGTGGACGGACGGGAATTGACAGCCGAGCAGGGAGTGGCGAAGGCGATGGAAATTTACCGGCGTCGGGAAGCATTGCGCGAGCCGCTGGCGGAGAAAGTGCGGGAAGCCCAAGCCACACTTTACCGGACTTTTCAAGAGCTGTTTAGCTCCAGGGACGAATCGTTGAATTGAGGCACGAAACTGCGATCAAAGCACCCGTCTTCCGTGAAATCACCGTTGATTGAATCGTTATCCAGGCGGTTTTGCGTTGGCCGGATTCTCATTCTTGCCTGGACAGGCTTTTTGGGTTTTATGGCGCTGACTGGCATAGCGCAGGACGCCTCCCTCCGGTCCAGTGTGAGCCAGTATGGGATCACATGGACGTTTGCGGAGCCAGGACGTGTGGGCCAGTTTGTGAATGGGGACTGGTATGTGGTTGCCCCGGTGGTCGTGGCCGCGATTGAGCCAGCGCCCTTGTGGGGCAAGGCCGTGGGGGAACTGATAGACCGCGGCCAGGTGCGCGAAAGCAACTACCCTGGCAAACAGGCTCGGAATGGGTCCGTGCTCAATCCTCCGGCGAGAAAGCGAGAGGGCGGTTACGACAGCCGGATTCCCAGTGGCCGGTATGATCCAACCCTGTTTGCGCATTTGCCGATTCGCATGAAGCCGGGCGATTCGCTGGTATCAACGATCAGCCGCCGGAACGATGAGATTACGAAATTCGGCGGCCAACATGTGGACCCTTTGCGGGTGGCCGCCGTGCTCTCGTGCGTGGCCGAACCGCCACCCGCAGATGCGTTTCGGCCGTCTTACTGTGATTCGGCAAACAGCCCTCCTTTCCGCGCCCGAGACCTGCGGCGTGAGTTGCTGTTGAAAGTGCCGCGCCCCCCCAGCGCGCCTCCTCTGCTGGATTCATATATCAAAGCGTTTCAGAAACCCTGGCTCGACACGGTGGAGTTCGGGTTTGCGGCCCCCGTGGAGAATCTCCCGCATTATGGGCAACACATGGCCCAGGCAGTCGGCGAAGCCACTTTATTGCTGTTGATGGATTATCCCGGGCCGGAGAAAGAACGACTATTGGTAAATCTCGTGCAGGTGGGAATTGATCTTTGGGGGGCCGCCCGTGCTGGCATGTCCTGGCCGGCTCATGGCGGGCTGCACAGCGGGCGCAAATGGCCCATTATCTTTAGCGGCTTGATGCTCGGGGACTCCGCAATGCAGTCCCCGACGAAAAATCACCCGGAACTTCATTTTGGCGAAGATGATCAGACGGCCTTCTGTCCCTACGAATATCGAGGGAAAACGCACGCTGCCGGCTGGACCGGGGCGAGGGCGATTTTTACTGGGCATTCGTTGGCCGGCACGGGGGGTGATCGCGGAAAATGGGAGAGCGGATGGGGTGCCGTGGACCTGTTTCCGCCCACTGAATGGCCGAAGAAAAACCCCAATGATTTGCCAGCGAGCGAAGATTATCGCCGGGCGAATACTAGTGGGGCGTGGGTGGCGGAGGCATTGGCGGCACGGATGATGCACGCCGAACCCGTGTGGAATCACGATGCCTTTTTTGCTTACGTGGACCGCTGGATGACGGAGGATGATACGTCGTTTGTAAAACAGATCAAAGAAGCCGGGTTCAAGGATTTAACCCGCGTGGCTTTTGGGAATTTCCAGCGGCAAGGGTATGTGTGGGGGCCAAAGTTTGTGCGCGAAATGTGGGATGCGCACCGAAACCACTTGGGGGCGGACGCTCACGGGAAGAACACTCCGGCCTCGACGACAACCTGGCGCTAAACAGCAGCCATCCTGGATTTTAACCGAGGTGACAAAAATCACGAAGCAAGAGCCGCGTTAGATTCTATACGGATCGCCTCCCCTTATCATTCCTCCACTGAACATGTCCTCTCTTCTCATCGCTGCGGATATTTGTCCGATAGGCAATAATCGTCCGCTTTTCATGGCCGGTGATGCCCGGGGGCTGCTGAACGACTTGTTGCCCGAATTTGAGCGGGCCGATTTGATGGTCGCCAATTTGGAGTGTCCGCTGATCGGGGAGCCGTCGCCCATCATGAAAACCGGCCCCATTTTCGGCGCGCCGGGCGACTGTATCAAAGCGATCAAGAACGCCGGGATCGGAGTATTATGCCTGGCCAACAACCATATTCTGGATCATGGAGGTGCGGGACTAATAAACACGCTTAAAGTTTGTGCGCAGGAGGGAGTGGAGACGGTTGGGGCGGGGAAAAATCTCGCCGCAGCCGGGAGAATTGTAGTGCGGGATTGCGGCGGGGTGCGAGTGGGCCTGCTGGCGGCGGCGGAACACGAATTTTCGATCGCGGGGGAAAATAGCCCGGGCGCCAACCCGCTGGACCTCATCACTTTCGTCCGGAATATTCGGGAGCATCGTGCGAGCTTTGATTTTTTGGTGGTGCTTCTTCATGGGGCCGCCGAATTTTTCGCTCCCACTCCACGCATCCAAAATACCTGCCGCTTCATGATTGAGATGGGAGCGGATGTGGTCATTGTCCAGCACCCGCACATCCTGGGCGGATATGAAAACTACCTGGGCGGGCATATTGTTTATGGACAGGGAGCCCTGCTCATGGACGAGGATATCTACCGGAATCGGAAGTCATTCCATGAAGGTTTTCTCGTGAAGCTCACCCTCAACGCTCAACTCACTACTGCCGGCTTCCAAAAATCGCAGAGTTCTCCCAGCTCTCAGCTAACCCTTATCCCTTTCACCCAGTCCGATCCGAAACCGGGAGCAAGGCGGATGGCCCCAGAGCGCGAGCAGGCTTTTTATGAGTGTTTGGCAGAGCGATCTCGTATGATTCTCGACAAGAGATTTGTAGAAGCGGAATGGGTCAAGTTTTGCGAAGAAAACAAGCATGGGTATATCGGCAGCCTGCTTGGGTTCAATCGCGTTATGCATAAGCTGAACCGAAACGGCCTGCTTTTTCGTCTCCTGTACGGCAAGCGCCCGCTGCTTGGGGTTCGTAATCTCATCCAATGTGAGACTCACCGCGAGGCTATTGAAACCATTTTCCAGCATCAACTTTGTGAGAGAAGTTAATAACACCTTAAAAGCGGGGTCAGGAGACAAAGCCTAAGAATACGTTATTGCGGGATTTCTGGCTTTGGCCTCTTTTCCAGCTCCCAACCACCTTGATGCAATTGGAGACACCCGCCCCAAGCCTTCCGCGAGTGACGCCTTGCTTAACCCCGCAGACGCGCTCCACGCTGTGGCGTGCCTTCCCCAAAGGGACTTTGGTTGGGGAGTCGGTCCCTTTCAGGCCTTTATAGGGGCGCGGTAGGCACCGGTATCCCTGCTGGCAAACGGTGGGGCACGGCCCAGAGATGGCCGGGGGCGGGTCAAAAATGGGAGGAAAGGAAACCTTCAGACCTGCTTCTCCTTGCCGTCGGCTTCCCTCTAACCCATAGGGCACCTCTGGCGAGATTAGAGCTACAACGATAGTGGACGGTTGCAAGGCGGACGAAAGAAGATAATCAGACCCAGCTTCTGCCGCTCTCTCACTCAAGCAGCACTTTGGTGGAAATACCCTTGAAACTAGTGCCAGATGGCCCTTAGCCTCACGCCCAAGAGAATAAAATGATTCGATTGCCCTATCAAACGCTACCGCGACCAACCTTCCGTCTGCCGAGACCGCGGCAGGTGCGTCGCTTTCAATTTTGGAATCTGGCCGTTGTCCTAAGCGTCGTCGCCGCATTGCCCCAGGGACACGCTCAGGAGACGAACGCGCCACTTCCTCAATATACAAGTCCATCCGTTTATTCGCAGGCTTTGGAGACCAATCTGCCTCCTGTGCCAATGCCGGTATATGTTCCGGAAGCCGCGCCCGCTCCGCCACTGGGGGGAACGCGCCAGATGTACACGCCCGCTGCTGTTCCTCTCTCGACTCTCCCACCGTTGTTCCGTTATGGGCCGCTGACGCTTCAAACGCATGCGCTTTATCGTGTTTCTTATGGGAATGGGCTTCGGTCCATGCCTGGCCGAAAAGCCAAAAGCGTGATTAACGAATTGGCGCCGGGGTTTCTGGCTCAATGGGGCTCTCACTGGGCTCTTGATTATACCCCCACCCTGAGATTTTATTCCAGCAGTGCCTTCCGGAATACCGTTGATCATTCTGTGACTCTGAGCGGCGGTACTACCTATGAGGACTGGACGTTGGGATTTTCTCAATCCTATATGTCTTCTTCCGAACCACTTATTGAGACCAGCCGCCAAACCGATCAGCAAACACTTTCCACGCGCCTCAGTGCCGATTACCAAATCAATTCCAAAACTTCCCTGGAATTGGGGCTTGGGCAAAACCTCCGCTTGATTGAACGCTCTTCCAAAGGCGCGGCTCTCAATAATTTTAACAGTTGGTCGGCCTCGAGTTGGCTGAATTACAAGGTTTCCCCCGGCATTAAGGCAGCGGTGGGCGCTGGATTCGAGTATATTGACTGCACTTCCAGTTCGGACATCACTTCAGAGCAAATCCAGGGGCGAATTACCTGGGCCGTAAGCAAGAAGCTCGAGTTTGTGGCGAGTGGCGGTGTTAACAACATGCAGTTCCTCAGCTCGGGTGCGTCCGATTTAGCCAGCCCGATCTTCTCGCTTTCGGTTCAATATGCCCCGTATGAGACGACCACCTTTTTCATCACGGCTTACCAAGCCGTTCAACCCTCTTACTATCAAGACCAGGTAACCGAAAACACCTTTGTTAGCGCGGGGCTGCATCAGCGGCTCCTGGGCAAGCTTTACCTCGATTTAAGCGGTGGCTACGGCAACAGTGCCTACCACGCTTCCGCGGCCACCCCGGTCGCCTCGCATCGTGACTACGACACCACCTCGTTCAGTGCCAGTCTCTCCACTCCATTTCTGAAACGAGGGTTTGCGGCCGTCTTTTACTCGGTAAATCGCAACGCTTCCGGCGCCGCGGATTACGACTACACCACGACGTCGGTCGGCCTGCAACTCAGCTGCCGGTATTAGAAGTTAAGCATTTCGGGCCGAAAACAGAGGTCGCCAGGGCGCCCGAAACCATGGCCTGCCGATGGCTGTCATTATTTCCGTTTTGTTGCCTCATCTCCACCCGTTCCATTCCCCCATCTTTTGAAACCTCATCCTGAAGCCCATAAACCTCCGGTTGCCGCCCAGGCCGCAATGCTCTCGCCGTTGCTCCGGAGGCAGTTCCGTCAGTTGGCCATTTGCACAGCCGTGCTGGCGGTCTGTTTCGCCAGGCCGTTGTTTGAGCTCGCCCGCTTTACTCTCCACAGCGAACTCTACTCCCATATCCTGCTGATCCCGGTTGTCAGCCTCTATTTGGCCTGGCTTAACCGGCACAAACTGCCGCTCGCTTCGGAGCCGGATCGCCGGCTTGCCGTCCTCCCCCTGGGCATAGGCCTGTTGCTTTTGGCGGGCTATTATTTTGCGCCTCATTGGGGGCTGAAACTCGCCCGGGTGGATTCGCTTGCCTGGACGACATTATCTTTTGTTTTTCTATTTCTGGCGGCCGTTCTTTTTTGCCTTGGGAAATCCACCCTTCGGGTGCTGGCCTTTCCGCTGGCGTTCCTCATCTTCTGCGTCCCTTTCCCGGTGCTGGTCAAAGACGCCATTGAAACTTTTCTGCAATATCGCTCGGCGGACGCCGCGGAGTTGCTGTTTGGCCTGGTGGGCACCCCGCTGCTGAGAAATGACGTTGACTTCCAACTGCCGGGGTTCCGATTACAGGTGGCTCCTGAATGCAGCGGCATCCGATCCACCCTGGTGCTGTTCATCAGCAGCCTGGTGGCGGGCTATCTTTTCCTGCGCACGCCCTGGAAACGCGCCCTCTTTGCCTTTCTGGTGATCCCGCTGGGCATTTTCCGCAATGCCCTGCGCATTGTGACTATCGGAGAACTCTGCATCCATATTGACCCCGGTTTCATTGACTCGGCCATACACCGCCGCGGCGGCCCGGTTTTCTTTGTTATTTCACTGGCCCCTTTCCTGCTATTACTCTACTATTTGCACAAGACGGATGTGCGAAAGCCTCAAGCTAACGATGTCTAAAAATTATACTCACACCCGAATGTCAGAGCCTTCACTTCCGGCCTTGGGCGGCCCGGCTCCGGGGCGCGAAAAGCTGGATGCCGCCACGCCTCGCTTTTCAGTTTCACCCATGAAGCCATTCAGGATATTCCGCGGTTTCGCCTTCACGGGCCCCGGAATTTCCATCTCCCTCCTGCTCCTGCTCCTTTTCGCCACCGGCTGCTCCAAGGAAGCCAGAAAAAACCGGTATCTCTCCCGGGCGAATGCGGACTTTGCCGCCAGCCGGTACGAGCAGGCCGAAATCCATTACCGCAAGGCTCTCCAGATAGCACCAGAGAATTCAACCGCCATAGGTTATTTGGGCATTATTTGCCAGGAACAGGGGCGGCTGCCGCAGGCGCTTGCCTACTTGCGCAAGGCGACGGAATTGGCCCCCGATGATTCCGAGTTTCAACTAAAACTGTGCCTGACCAAACTCGCCCTGGGGGCGCGTCAGGAAGCCCGCGCGGACGCGGAGCGCGTGCTGCAAAAGCAACCCGGCCAAGCCGATGCGCTTGTCGCCCTCGCCGAGACCACCACGAGCTTGAAGGAGGCGCAAGAGACGGCCCGGCAAATCAAAGCCCTGCGGCAGCAAGACAAAGATCGCCCCGGCTATCACCTGGCCCTCGCCACCCTTTATCTCCGCCAGGGGCAAATCGCCGAGGTCGCGCCCGAATTAAACCAGGCGCTGGCACTCGATCCCAAGTTTCCCGCGACGCACACCGCTTTGGGGACCTTGTATTGGCTGAGCAACGATCTGGCTCGCGCCGACGCGGCCTTTAAAACCGGGGCCGAACTTTCCCCGCCCCGCTCCCCCCGGCGGCTGAAATACGCCGAATTCAAGCTGAAAACCGGCGCCACCAATGAGGCGGTGAAGATTCTCGAAGAGCTCACGCACAAGGCGCCGGATTATTTGCCGCCCTGGATCTACCTCGCCCAGTTTGCCTTCACCCAGAACCGGCTTGAGGAATGCTCGGCCTTCCTGCAGAAAGTCATCGTCCGGGACCCCTATAACATTCAGGCGATACTGCTGGGAGCCAATGTCAAGCTCCAGAAAGGGGAAGTCTCACAGGCAACCGAGGAACTCCTGCGTCTTTCCAAGATGTTTTCCCACTCTCCCGGAATTCAGCAATTACTTGCGCGCTGTTATCTGCTCAACGGCGAAGACGCCAAGGCCGAAGCCTCGCTCAAAGATGCGCTGGCATTGGATCCGAATTTCCCGGAAGCCGTCCTGGCGCTCGCGGAGCTGTCCATGAAGAAGGGGGATTTTGCCGCCGCCGCCCGGTCGTTGGAGCAACTGCTGAAACACGACCCGGAGCTGCCCCAGGCCCACATGCTGCTTGCGGCTGCTTATGCCGGCCAAAAGAAATTCGATCCGGCTCTGGCGGTTTATCGCCAGATGCAAGCGCGCTTTCCCCGGAATCCGCAGGTGCCGTTTCTGATGGCCGGCATCCTGGTCCAGCAGAAACAGATGAGCGACGCGCGGAAAGCCTGCAATCAGGCGCTCGAGCTCGCGCCAGGCTTCCTGCCGCCGCTGGAGCTCCTGGTGGACCTTGACCTGGACGACAAGCAGCCGCAAGCCGCGCTCAGGCGCGTCCAGGAACAGATCGAGCGGCGCCCCAAGGTGCCCGAGTTGCAACTGCTGCTGGCCAAGATCTATCTCCGGCAGGAGGATCTCGCGCAGGCCGAAACGACCCTGCTTAAGATTATCGAGCTGGCCCCCCAGCTCCAGACCCCGTACATGCTCCTGGCCCGGATCTACCTTTCCTCCGGCAAGACGCAGCAAGCCCTGGATAAACTCAACAGCTATGTCGCCCGGACGAACGACGCGCCAACGCAGTTGCAGATCGGCATCATTCAGGACAGCCTCAAAAACTATCCGGCGGCGCGCGAGGCTTACGAAAAAGCGCTGGCGGCCAACCCCAAATTTGGCCCGGCCCTCAACAACCTCGCCTACCTCTACTGTGAAAACCTGGACCAGGTCGACAAGGCCCGGGGGCTGGCCGAACGCGCTCGGCAGTTGTATCCGGCGGACCCCTCCATAGCCGATACCCTGGGCTGGGTTTTCTACCGCAAAGGCGACTTTCCCAAGGCGCTGACTTTGCTCGCCGAAGCCGCCACGGCCGCTCCGAATGAGCCTGAGATTCAATATCACCTGGGAATGGTTCGCTATGCGCTTGGCCAGGAAGGAGCCGCGCGCAGCGCCCTGGAAATGGCCGTCAAAAGCGACAAAAACTTTTCGGGCAAAGAGAAAGCGCGGCAGAATCTGGCCATCCTGGCGATTGATCCGAAAGCTTCTGATCCCGCGGCACAGACCCAGCTTGAAAAACGCCTGGCCGAAGATCCCAATGATTCCATCGCACTGGTTCGCCTGGCGGGCATCCATATCCGAAACGGCGCGCCGGAGAAGGCCCTCAAGACCTACGAGCAAGCGCTTGCGGTAAATCCAAAGAACGCCTTCGTTCTGGCCAGCCTCGCGCGTCTGCTCGCCGCCCCCGGCAGCTTGAAAAATTCCGAAAAGGCCCTGGGATACGCCAAAGACGCGCACGCCGCCGCCCCCGAAGATGCCGGGATTTCGCAATTACTCGGCCACCTCGCCTGTGAAGCCGGAGATTACAAATGGGCGGCCAGCCTGCTGAAGGATGCGGCGTTGAAACTTCCCGACCAGCCGGCTCTCTTTTATGATTTGGCCCGTGCCAGCTATGGCCTGGGACAATTGTCCGCCGCCGAGACGGCCCTGCAGAATGCCTTGAAGGGCACCGCGACGTTTGACCAGGCCGACGAGGCCAAACGCTTCCGGTCGCTGCTTCAGGCTTATCGCGACCCAGCCCAGCGGGCAACCGTCGCGGCCCAGCTTCCGGAGGTTCTTAAAGCCGATCCGAATTACATTCCGGCTTTAATGGTCAACCAGTTGCTCCTGCAAGGAAAAGGGGACTTTCAGGCAGCCAGGAAGACCCTTGATCACGTTCTGGCCATAAACCCGTTGTTTGTTCCAGCCGCACGGGATCTTGCCATCCTCTGCTTCGATCATTTTCCGGACGAGCCCAAGGCATCCGAACTTGCCATGAAAGCTCGCGAAGCGTTTCCTGATGATCCAAATCTGGCCCGCGTGTTGGGCATCCTCGCCTATCGCCGTGAAGATTATTCAAACGCCGCCCGCTTTCTCAAACAGAGCCTCCAGGCCCGCAGCAATGACGCCGAACTCTTTTACTATCTCGGGATGGCTCAATATCGGTTGAAATCCTCCGCTGAAAGCAAACAGTCGCTCAATCGCGCCCTCAACTTGAATCTTGCTCCCCAGTTGGCCGCCGAAGCCAAACGTGTCCTGGGGGAACTAAAGTAGTCGGGCCGGAATCCCAAGCCCTCCGAGTGGGCCTTGCTTAAACTCGGCAGATACGTTTATGCCGCCGGGTATATTCCCTGGCGGGACCTGGGCTGGGAGGAGTTCCCCTTTCCAGGCCATTATCGGGGCAGGGGCGGCAGGCGGTTCGACTTCTGTGGATTTGCACCGGGCTGGAGCATGGCCGGCCAGGATAAAAAGGGCTTTAAACGCCTGAGTTGGCCGGGGAGCGGACTGGAGGCAAAAGGAGAAACTCCGCAGGGCACAGGGGGAAATCTTCAGCGGGGAGCAGCGCTGAAATCACCCCCGAGCCGTCGAAAAGGCACCGGACAACAGATGCGTGCCTCTTTGCCGGGTGGGGTAGGGGAGCATCGGCGCCTTGGCTGACGAATACTCGCCTCCCTAACCCAAAACGATTCAATGGGGTGGTTCGCCTGCCCGCCTGCATACCATCCAAGCCAGGACAGCCCTGACCGCCCCGACCATAGCCCCGCCGTTCCCCTGTTTAGCGAAATCAGCGGCATCGCCGCTGAATCCTAAACGCCGTTCGCTTGTAAAATCAACGGCTTACGCAAGCGGAGAGGGGTAAAATGGAGGAGGAATCCGAATCCTGCCGACTTCGGCACTCCATAGACGCCCCCTGCCTTCAAGCCGTGTACAAGGGGTGTACAAGGGATGCTCATCGGATGTACCAGCTAAAAACCCATGGACCCCCGATGAGCATCCCTTGTACACCCCTTGTACACGACCTGGGGGTAGGGTATATCCAAGGCATCTGGGTAATGGCAGCGGATGCCGGGATGGGCCGAAACGACGAGATGGCGCGGTGGGATGGGTTGTAAACTATTGAAAAACAGTTGGTTGTGAATATGAAGTTGGCGGGAGGCAGTTTTTCAAGGGAGAACGAGTATCCAGATGCCATCTGGCTTCATGAATGCCTTGTCTGAAACGTTGCAGTTGGGTAGTCCAACCGTGCGCTATCTATCGCTCCCTTGGAGGTTGAAACGTCGTCGGATAAGTCAGGCGCGAGAAAAGCCCTGGCCAGGCATCGGATGCGAATAGCCTTCTTCAGGGCTAAAGGTGCGACGGCGAGGCCGGAAACGGTTCGAGGGACTCATGATACGGGCGGCGGGATTGATAGAGTTCCAGGAGGGCCTGGTTCTTTTTCGCTAGGTCGCCCTGTCCTTTGGCCAAGGCGATGTTGCAGGCCTCTTGCGCGGTCGCGACCGCGTCGTCAAAGCGCCCGGCTTCGGCATAGGCAGCGGCCAGGGTGCCAAGCATGACGGGATTTTGCCGCCCGCTTAGCTCACAGGCACGCGAGGCGAGGCGAACGGCTTCTTCGCCGTTGCGGAAGGCGGCATTGGCGCTGGCGGCACGGATCCAGGCAAGGTTGTTGAGAGCCTCGGGGGCGTCCGGTTGCCTGCGCAGGCCCTGGTAGTATTCCTCAATCGCGGCGGCGGTGTCACCCTGCTGGGTAAAGAGGGCGGCGAGGCCGAAGTATGCCTCGGGGAAATCCGGCTTCAACGCCAGGGCTTGGCGGTAGCTGTTCATGGCCTGGGACGCAGCCCCTTGCTCGCCAAAGATAGCGCCCAGGTTGAAATGGGCTTCGGGGGCCACGGAACTGTGCCGCAAGAGCTGCGAGAGGACCGCGATAGCTTCCTCGAACTTGTTTCTGCGAGCCAGCACCCGGGCATACAGAATCTCTGTCTCCGCGCAATTCGGCATGAGCCGCCGGGCTTCGCGGCAATGGGTTTCGGCTTTCTCCAGTTCTCCGGCTTCCGCCAGGACGGATGCAAGCAGGGAATGCGCAAGCGGATTGACGTCGGTGACCGCCAGGGCGTGACGGAAGAGCGCTTCGCTGTTTTGCCAATAGCGCAACTGGTGGCGGGTGGCCAGCAGCAACGCCGCCAGCGCCAGAACGGAGGCCCCAATCATCGGAAGCCTCAACCGGGGGCGTCCGGCGATTTCGCCCAGGCCCCAGGCGGCCACGATGGAAAGCCCTATGGAAGGAAGGTAGGTATAACGGTCCGCGATGGTTTGCGCGCCAACGCCAACAAGCCCGATCACCGGGATTAGCATGCCCAGGAACCAAAACCAGCCGACCGGCGCATAGAGGCGCCGCCGTCCGTGCCAAATGGCTATAAAAGACAGGCTGATGACCGCGGCCGCCCCGGCCAGCGCCAATCCCAGGGACACTTCGGCCAGGCGCGGGTAGGGAAGCGCAAGGTCAACGGGCCAGATCGTTTTGGCGAGATACTGTTCGTAGCCGACAAAGATGCGGGCCAGGCGGTGCCCCCATCCAACGCCCGGCAGCTCCTGCGTGGCGCCCGCCTGCCGCAGCAGGAGAAACGCCACTCCGGTGAAGAGGGCTGTCAGCGCAAAGAAAGGGAGCTTCTCCAGGAGCAAGCGACGGAGAGTCGAAAGCCAGCAAGGGGATGAGAACTGGAGCCGCCGCAAGGGCCAATAATCGAGCAAAAGCAGGATAAACGGGAGCGTGACCACCATTGCCTTGCTCATGAGCGCAAGCGCGAAGAAGACCAGCGCGAGAACGTAGAAGCGGGTTGCGTAGAGTGGGGCGCGGGTTGTGGACTCCGGGGTCTGGCCCTCCGCATTCCGCACGTAGGCCCAAAGCGTCAACAGGAAGAAGAAAGCGCTGAGCACGTCTTTTCGCTCGGCAACCCACGCGACCGATTCCACGCGCAATGGGTGCAGGGCAAAGAGCCCGGCCACCATTGCGCAGAGCCAGAAAGGGTCGAGGGCCGGTGGGGGGCGAGATTCGAGGCGGGAGGTTGGAAGTTGGGGGTTGGAGGGTTGCGTGGCTCGTCGGAGCACTAAAAACAGCAGCACCGCGTTGGCGGCGTGCAGCAGCAGGCTGGTCAGATGATGGCCTGCCGGGTTCAGCCCGAAAAGTTGCACGTCCAGCATGTGGGAGAGCACGGTTAGCGGATGCCAGTTCCCGGCGCAGCTCGTTCGGAAGGCCAAGCCCGCCTGCCGCCACGTCAACCCGGCCAGCACCTGGGGATTCTCGGTCACGTAGGCGGCATCGTCGTAGATGATGAAATCGTTATGGATTACCGGCCAGAACGCGGCCAGCGTGATACCGCCCAGCATCACGCCGATTAAGATCGTGCGGAGCCTGTTTTGCGCGAGGTGCATGGCCGGCAATTAAGGTCACGGAAGGGCGCGCTTAATTCAATCCAGAAACCAGCAATTTTTAGCCTCGGGCCAAGCCAATTTCTTTACAGCCGGGACCAACATTTACGGCTGGCTCCAGAAGTCCGGTGTCGACGGGAAGGGGCGGGGGCATTTCCGTTCGCCCGTTCCGCCCATCATCGCTGAGGTGGACAGACATGCCTGCGCGCGATCCCGGATTTCATGCGTGCCAAGCCGGAGCCGCGTTCACTGGCCGGAGCGGATTGGGCAGAATGGACGCGGTTGGCCCGGTTATGAGTTCTGAGCTTAACCAGCTTATGTGGGTGAGTAAGCCGACCCTGGCAGGCGATTAATGTTTGGCCGCACGCCGGGCGCTGATACTGCTGTTTCAGGGCCGCGCCCACGTCGCGCTCAATCGCGATGACGGTTCCTTCCTGATCTCCAACTTCACCCAGTGATACGATCCCTCACAACGGAGAGGAAATGGCTTTTCAGCGTCCGCCTGTAATATGCGCGGGGCAGGTGAGGGAAAAGTGATTTTCAGGGCCATCAAGCATGCCCCGCCCTGCCAGGAGCCAGTTGGGGGCATTAACACCGTTGTTTGCGGCAACTTTTGCCGCCCCGATGGGCTGCATGATCTTCGATTCAGGATTGAACTGGCGACGGTTGGGGGGAGGCCGTTTATTTGTCGCGAACCCTGACTTTTCCGGTAAGAAAAGCATCTTAACGCGGGTTTCGAAAAGGGTATTCTGGCTGGAGCAGAACGAGGAGTCCTGAGAGTAAATGCCGGGGCGTTTTATCTTTAAGTAATTGATTTACAATATCTTACGGAATGTCGGAATCTTTTACAGTAGATGGTTTTAGAGAAGAAATCTGCTCAACTGCTTATTTTACAGCACTTTGCATACAATCTGGTCTGTATCGGCCATTTTTGGGTATCAAAACCGTCGGTAAGCTTTACTATTTCCGCCGAGATTTCTTAGGCTGTTTCAACTACATTGCGTTTTTATTTTGATGTAACATGCTGATAATGGATAATTTATATCATTCAATACTTTGCCTGTGTTTAGTTGGCCCGTTAGTTGCTATTTGCTGGGCGTAGTAGAGCAGATTAAACAACGACAACAATAGAAAGAACTAAGAGAATGAAGAGTAATATCGTGAAATACTTCGCAGTGGCGGTGGCGGCGTTCGGCTTGGCGATAAGCGCGCATGCGGTCAAGATCACTGGTGAGATTAACATGGCCGGTTCGGTTACTTTGGACAGCTCCTGGTTAGGGACTGCCAATGGGGTGACTGGGTTTGGGCCGGTAGTGGTGGGCGTTGCTCCGACAGGTGATTTTGCCGGAACCGCTGGTGCCAGTGTGAGCTGGAGCACATTCTCCTGGACTCCGCCGAGCACGCCGGTTATTCCGCTTTGGACGTTCACCTCTGGGCCGCTGACCTACAGCTTTGACCTGCTGAGCCTCAGTGTGGCGCAACAGGATAATTCCTTCCTGAACCTGATTGGCTTGGGGACGCTGAAGATAACCGGTTTTGAGGATACGGTGGGGACTTGGTCCTTCACCATTCCCAATGCCGGCGGCGGGCAGCACGCAAACTTTGACTTCACGTTTGCCAACTCTCAGAATGCGGTGGTGCCGGATGGTGGGATGACCGCCATGCTCCTCGGCGCGGCCCTCTCGGGGCTGGCGCTGCTCCGCCGGAAGCTTGCCTAAGCAGGCGGCGCCTTGTTGAAAGTTCTTCTGTTCTACGCAGGCAGGAACGCAGGTTCCTGCCTGTTTTTTATTTCTATCAAAGGTTGTTCCAGCTATTTTAACGGCGAATGACCACCGGAGCCGCACTGAATTTTGCCAGCGTGTTCTCCGCCGGATTACTGGCGCTCACGATCTTTACGCGGCAGTTCCGTTCTTTCCCGCGTTGGGCCTTTTCGGCTGGAATGCTGGCCTTTGCGGCCGAAAGCCTCTTTGCTGGCCTCGCCGCCCGAGCCGTCCCGCTCGAAGCGGTGGAGCGCTGGCAAAACCTGGCTTTCGTGGCGATGGCTTTTCTGCCGGGACTTTGGCTGCTCTTTAGCCTTACCTATGCCCGCGGCAACTCGGGCGAGTTCCTCTCCCGCTGGTCAGTCGTGGTCGCCTGCGCCTTCATTGTTCCGCTGATCCTGGTATTGCTTTGCCCGGACGAAATCATTAGCGCCATTGGACAACCCTCCGATCGCAGCCAGCGGTTGCTTCGTCTGGGCTTCGCCGGGTCGGCGCTGAATTTGATATTTTTGCTCGGCACCATTCTGGTGCTGATGAATCTTGAGCGCACCTTTCGTGCTGCCGTGGGGACCATGCGCTGGCGCATCAAGTTTGTCATCCTGGGCCTGGGCGTGCTCTTTACGGTCCGCGCCTACACCAGCAGCCAGGCACTATTGTATCGCGGCGGCGATCTTTCCCTGCCGGCAGTCAATGCCGGGGCGCTTCTGCTCGCCAGCCTCCTGATACTGCGGGGACTCCTCCGCGCCGGCCACTCCGACGTGAGCATTTATCCGTCTCATTCATTACTGCACCATTCCTTCACGGTTCTGCTAGCGGGGGTTTACTTGCTGGTGGTGGGTGTGTTTGCCAAGGTGGTCACTCATTTCGGCGGCGACGCTGCCTTTCCGATCAAGGCCTTTCTGGTTTTACTGTTTCTGGTTCTTTTGGCCGTTTTGCTCCTTTCGGACCGGGTGCGGCTTTTTACCCGCCGATTCGTCAGCCGTCATTTCTCGCGACCGGTCTATGATTATCGCAGCGTTTGGCGGACCTTTACCGAAAGCACCGCCCGGCGGGTTGAGCAGAATGAACTGTGCAGTTCCGTCGTCAAACTGGTTTCTGATATCTTTCAGGCGCTCTCGGTTTCTATTTGGCTGGTGGACGAACGCAAGGATCAGTTGAGCTTTGCCGCTTCGACCTCCCTTTCCCAGCAAAAGGCCGGGCAACTGGCGTTGGACGCCGCCGATGCGGCCGAAGTCATCTCAGCCTTGAGCGCCCATCCCGACCCGGTGGATTTGGATTCTTCAAAGGCGCACTGGGCCGCGGCGCTGCGGCGTTCGCACCCGGATGAGTTCCGCAAAGGAGGCAGCCGCGTTTGCGTTCCGTTGATTGCCGGCGGTGAGATGCTCGGAGTGCTGGTCCTTGGCGACCGTGTGGGCGCGGTGCCGTTCTCGGTCCAGGATTTTGATCTGCTCAAGTCCATTGGCGAACAAAGCGCGGCCAATCTCCTCAACATCCAATTATCCCAGCGGCTTTCACAAGCCAAACAATTGGAGGCCTTTCAGGCGATGTCCGCTTTCTTCATTCATGACTTGAAGAACACCGCCTCCACCCTGTCGCTGATGCTGCAAAATCTGCCGGTACATTACCAGGATCCCCAGTTTCGCGAGGACGCGCTGCGGGGAATTTCCAAGACCGTTACCCGCATCAATGAAACCATCAGCCGGCTAAACGAGTTGCGCCACGAGTTGGCGCTCCAGCCCGTGGAATGCGATCTGAATGATTTGATTACGGAAACCCTTAAGGGGCAGGAGCAAGCGGCGGACATCTCCCTGCTTAAAGAGCTTGCCCCGCTTCCCAAAGTCCGGTTGGACCCCGCGCAAATCCAGAAGGTGATCACCAACCTCGTGCTTAACGCCCGGGATGCCGTTTCTTCCAGCGGCCAAATCCGCGTGGCAACCAGCCAGGAAAACGGCTGGGTGATTCTGGTCGTGGCGGATAATGGTTGCGGCATGACTCCCGAATTCATCCAACGCTCGCTCTTCCGCCCCTTTCACACCACCAAACAAAAAGGCATCGGCATCGGCATGTTCCATTGCAAGATGATTGTGGAAGCCCACCGCGGGCGCATTGAAGTCCAGAGCGAGCCGGGCAAGGGAACGCGATTCCGGGTGCTGTTGCCAATCTGACGAATACGCCATTTATAATTATGCTGCCGCGATTGCTGATTGTGGACGACGACGAGGAGATTCGCACCCAGATGAAATGGGCACTGGGCAAGGAATACCAGATTTTCCTGGCGGAAGATCGCGTGCGGGCCATTGATGCGTTTATGGAGCACCGTCCTCCGGTGGTGCTGCTGGACTTGGGACTTCCTCCTCACCGTGGCACCCCCGAAGAAGGGTTGGCGGTGCTCTCCGAATTGATCGCCCGCGACCGCTTCGCCAAAATCATCATCGTTTCCGGCCAGGCGGAAAAGACCAATGCCTTGCAAGCAATTGGAGCGGGGGCCTACGATTTCCTGACCAAGCCCGTGGACGTCGAGGAGTTAAAGATTATTCTCCGCCGCACCTTTCACGTTGCCGGGTTGGAGCGCGACTATCGCAAGCTGCAAGCGCAGCTTCAGACGGAGACTTTTGAGGGGCTGCTCGGCACCAGCCCGCAAATCCAAAGGGTTTTCGCCTCCGTGCGCAAAGTCGCGGCTACTAATGCCCCGGTCCTGATTCTGGGCGAAAGCGGCACCGGTAAGGAAATGCTGGCGCAGGCTATCCACCGACTCAGTTCGAGGAAGGACGGCCCTTTCGTTGCTATTAACTGCAGCGCCATTCCCGAGACCCTGCTGGAGAGCGAGCTGTTTGGCCACGAAAAAGGCTCCTTCACCGGCGCGCATGTTCAGCGCAACGGGCGCATTGAGGTGGCCAGCGGCGGCACTCTGTTCCTGGACGAAATCGGCGAAATCCCCCAGCAAATTCAAGTCAAGCTGCTCCGGTTCCTCCAGGAGCAACGCATCGAGCGGGTCGGGGGGCGGCAGGAAATCCAGGTTGACACGCGCGTGGTCGCGGCCACCAACGTTGACCTGAAAAAAGCGATCAGCACCGAGCGGTTCCGGGAAGACCTGTATTACCGCCTGGCAGTTGTGGTTATTCACCTGCCCCCGTTGCGCGATCGGGAAGGCGATATCCGCCTGTTGGCGCAGGAATTCCTGCGACGCAGCACTGTGGCCAATGAGAAAGAGGGAATCAGCTTCAGCCAGGATGCGCTTCGGGCCATTCTGGCCCATTCCTGGCCGGGCAACGTGCGTGAACTCGAGAACCGTATCAAGCGCGCCGTCATTATGGCAGAAGGCAAGCGAATATCCGCGGCGGACCTGGAATTGGAGAGCCCGGCCCGCACGGTTAACCTGAACCTCAAAGACGCGCGGGAAGCCGTCGAGCGTGAAGTCGTTCAACGGGCGCTGCGGAAGCATGGCGGCAGAATCGCGCCCGCCGCTGCCGAAATGGGAATCAGCCGGCCCACCCTCTACGAATTAATGGAGAAGCTGGGCATCGAGAAAGCGGAACGGGAGGAGGACAAAGAACCCGCTTAGGCAGGCTTTGGCCTCCGGCCAGCGCCGGTTAATTCAGATATGGCCCAAGTCAGGGCTGGCAGGCGGAAATGACCGTTCGAAAGCCAAAAGTATCAAATTTGCCGGATGGATCGAAGCCGTAGCGCTGCGCACATCGGGCATCCCGAGCGTCACTAAACCAACTGCCGCCGCGAAATGTGCGGCACGTTCCGGTCGCGGGACCCGTGGGATCGTTCTGAGAGCCAGCCGCGTAGTTTCCGTACCAATCCCAACACCATTCCCACACGTTTCCGGCCATGTCATGCAAGCCATACCCGTTTGCCGCAAAGCTGCCGACGGGACTGGTATAGGGGGCAACCCCATCATTGAACGCAGGGGTATAGCCGGCTGTGGCGTTGATGTCGTAAACGTAGCCTCCCGCTGACAAGGGAAACGCGCGGTAGTTCGCCTGGCTCCACGAAATGGTATTGCCCCACAGAAATCGCTGCCCGCTTGCCCCTCCCCGCGCCGCCTTTTCCCACTCCGCCTCCGTCGGCAACCGGTAGCCGTTCGCATTCCATTTCACGAAGGGAGCATTTGTCCCGGACTTATATACGCTCGTCAATCCAGCGTCGTTGTAATAGCAAGGCGTCCGCCCTTCCCGCTGGCTCCGCGCATTACACCACTTCACGCAATCCCGCCAGTTGACCGAATGCACCGGGTGGTTCGCAGCTTTTCCCGCCCCGGCATTTTCATAGCTGTAGCCATTGCCCCCATTGTAGGCCTTCACCGTGTCCCACAGTGCTTTGGTCACCTCGTAGCGGTCCATGAAAAACTCACTCACATACACCGTATGGACAGGGAGGGATGGCGTATTTCCGTCCGAGCCATCCCCCATGGAAAAGCTGCCAGCGGGAATAAGCACCATCCCATCCGGTGAGAGTTTCGTCACCCGGTAAAACCTTCTGGATGCGGCCGGAGCGCTCATATCCACGAACCTGCAGGGGCTTTCCGACACCAACAGATTTGTCAGCACGATCCACTGGGGTTGGTTCAGGTTGGTACAGTATTGTATTTGATGGGTGGCACCGATGCTGCCCACAATAGTCAGGCGGGGCACCATACCAATATCCACAATTCCCTCCACTGCCCATCCCGTCCCTGCGCCAACCCCTACTAATGCAACAAACCAAACAAACAGGCGCCGCAAGGAATTTGAAAGTCTCGTCAACATAGCTTTAGTTTTCGTAACCGTATAGGTAGTAGTACGGATAGCATAGACCATGCCAGTATGCGGTCAATAGCGGGCCTCTGTGTTCGCGAGGAACAGTAAGATGCTGAATTGAGTTTATCTGCCAGATCGCAAGCCTGCCGTTGATCTTAATTTGCCAGGCAAACCGGTTAAATCCCGCTCGGAATGCTGTGTGAATTTCGCACGGGCTGAGCCGAAATCACTCACGGGTGAGGTCATGCCAACCGGAGAGCAAATCAGGGCCAGCCGGGCGCTGCGCAACAGGGCCAGATTCGCCAGCAGGCGGGGGTTGCGACTGCGTGAGGTGTCCTCGCCCATCAACGCATCCCGGCGCCAATGATTGCGGATTTCCACCCCCGCCCAGTGGTCCCGAGTCAGTTGGAGCCATTGAAGCGGGCGATAGTGCTCCGGCGGGACGCTGGAAAGATAGTCGTGTGATTCGATTGTCGTTTGGCCACTCTTTTTGATCGTGCGGTGATTGCGCTGCACGATCAAGGTGCGGGCAAAGGGGAAGTCGGCGTGCAGGGGTTCAATGGCGAAGGGATACAGGAATCGGGTTTCGACGCGTCCGTGCCCTCTTTCGAGTCATAAACCGTGACCAGCCTGGGGCGCTCCGTCCTCATGCTGAGCCAGGGTGAGCAGCCCGATCTGATCCCGAATCATTTTGCCGTCCAGCGCCAGGGCTTGCGGCAACTGGCCCGCTTGGCGGCAAGGCCAAGTGCTGAGCAACGTGGCAAAGGTCTCGGGGTTCATGCGCGTAAGCACCTGATAAAACACGTCATACCCCGGCACCTTATGGAAGTTGCGGGTCCCCTTTTTCAACGGCAAGCCCAACCGGTGACGCTGGCGTTGCGTCAGGGTGGTGGCAAAGCGGGCGATTGCGGCAATCTCGCGCCGGCCCGCCAACCGCGCCATCGCAATCAGGGTCAATACCGGGCCAATCCGATAGTGGGTATTGGTATCCCGGGGGGCTGGGGCATGGCTCAAGAGCTGGAGGAGCGAGATCATTTGCGGCGCTTTGATGGGCAACTGGCCCGAGGGGGCCGCCACTAACGCGGCCCGATACGGCGCGGGCAGTTCCCGGGCTCGCAACCGCGGACGGGCTTCCGGCTCCAGAGACCGCAGCCACAGGCGCTTGGGCCGTTCATTAGGGAGATAAAAATCCGCCCGGTGCCGGCGGTAGCCCTTGCTCCAGCCCACCGCCTCCCAGTTGCTGGCCTTGTAGCAGGTGCCGGCGTATCCCTCCGGGTCGGTAAAGCTCTCAGCCAGCAGCGGCCGGTACCCAAACTCTTTTCCCTCTCATCTACCGAAACTTAAGCGCCGATAACAAAAGACCCTGCCCGCCACCGCCAATCCCCAAAAATTGCCCTTGCGCGAAGGCTCCCCTCCCGCCAGCCTTCCCCCAAACCCTCGGGGTGGTGGTGGCTGGAACTTCCAGCCCAGGGAATGGCAGGAAGCCGAGTCGCCCTCCGGGGCAATAACGGAAAGGTATTTAACTATGAAAATGCTCACCTCTCCGCGCACGGGCAGTCTGGGCGCGGAAACTTATTATCAGTCCCCTTTTGGCGTGTGCGCCCGGCGGCGCACCGTTCCCCGGGACCGACCCTCGGAGCGCAAGGCGGCCGCGCGGTCGTATTTCGGGATCTCCTCGCGGGAGTGGGGTCTCAAGCTCACCGAAGCGCAGCGCGAACGCTGGAACGCCGCGGCGCTGCACGTTCCCAGCCGGCCCTGGATGGGACAATATGCCCATCTGAGTGGGCAACAGTTTTGCGTCCAGATCAACAGCACCCTGCGGGGGCTGGGTCTGGCGCCGGTGGAGGAACCGCCCGCCCCGGTGGTCTTCGGCCCCAATCCCGTCACCGGGCTGGAGATCGTCCATGACGCGGAAGACGGGGTTCGGCTGCGGCTGAATGTCGGGGAGGCCCATGAAGACATCATGGTCTTTGGGCAGCCACCCTGCAGCGCGGGCCGAATGAAACCCCGCCGTGCCTATTACCTGGGCCTGTTGGGGCCGAGCCAGAACGGGCAAAGCGACATCACGGACCTCTATACAGCCCGGTTTGGGCGGCCCACCCCGGGGCAGAAGGTATTTATCGCCGTGGTTCAGACCCGGAACGGCTGGAAAGGCCAAAGCCGGGTTCACAACGCCATCGTTCCGCCGCCGCCGACCTTGAAATCTCAGCAAGCGGCTGAAACGGCAAAGGTTAAGAAATCGAAGTCCGCCGTCGCCCCGGCATCCACCGCCACCCGCGAGGCCGTTCCTTCTCCGTCCTTTCGAGCCATGTACAAGGGGAGTACATCGGAAGCCCGGCAGGAGCACATGGAAAATAAACATGAGTCCCCTTTGAGCCTCCTTTGTACACCCGTTGTACACGGCCTAATGGGAGCGTTAGGTTGGCTGGGACGGGTAGGGCGGGTTTGGGCGCGGGCCTGAGCCGGATTGGAGGGATGGATGACCCGCGGATGATGTAAAACGAGGTTCCAAGGCGGGAGGGAGAGGACGCGAACGTTCGGCATGTCCGAAACGGGCGGACGGGTGTTGTCGCGCGCCTTGGTTTTGGGCAGGATGAGGTCACGGTTGGCGGGGACATTCCCCCCTCCCGGGCGGAGGCTGTCGAAAGGCGGCTGCTTGCGTTGTCCTTATTGTGGGCAACGGGTTCGCCCTGGAAGTTCCTCCACCGTTTGGATGAAATCAAGTGTGGAGCAGGCGGGGTTTGCCGGCTACCAGATAAAGGATGGCAATGCGGTTGACGATGGAGCGATAGCCGCGAACCTTACTTTTGGCGGTGCTGAACACGCTGTTGAGCCCTTTGGTGTGGTCATCACAGAACGCTCGCCTGCCATCCTGGGGACCGCGGCCCGATTCCCAAAACGAGGGCCGCTCCCGAATCCCGAGAAACACCGCGCCGCTGGCAGGCTCAAACCGGCTCGCGGCCCTTTCCCAGCTTAATCACAATCCCAACAGTTCAGGAAATAAGGCTTCTTCGAGGATCATAGTGGGTAGAGGTTGAGCTTTCCACAGAGGAACAGGATACGAATGCGGTAGTTCCGAAAACTGCGGAAGCCGCGCGCCGCCGCCTTGATGCTCTGGATTTTCGAGTTCAGCCCTTCGATGACTGCGTTGGTGATGTGAGGCTTCAAAGACGTCAGCAAGTTTTCCAGATGGCGCTTAATCATCTGGGCCACTTCCACCACCGGCTTGAGCCGACTCCGGCTGACCCACCCGAACCAGTTCTTGAAAAACCTTCGCGCCCAGCCCGCTGCCTGATACTCCCAGAACTTGCGGAACAGTTCCTTGGCGGCCCAGGCCCGCGCCACTTTCAAATGCAGGTCCTTCAACGCGGCAAACGCTGACCTCTGTTCCGGGCTGAAATGCTGCGGGTTGTACAACCACAGTTGCCGGGTTCCTTTGAGCGTTTCGTCGCCTTGGGCCATCAACTCCTTGTGCTCTTGGCGCCGCACCTTGTCCACCGCCTCGCCCAGGTATTTGCTGACGGGAACCTTGTCATGCGCAATGTCCGCCTCAGGAACCTCCTGCTCAATCGTGTGGATAAACGGCGCCCACATGTCCACCGCCACGGCCTCCACCGCCTCCTTTTGTGCGGGCGTCAGGCTCTGCCACAACTGCTTCGCCGCCTCGGCCGTGCGCTCCTCCACCCCTTCCACCACGCGCGACGGCTCCAAGTCCGTCAGCAATGTGATGTAGGATTGCCCCCGTCCAAAGCTCTTCTCATCCAGGCCCAGGCACTTGAGTCCTCCAACTGCCTCCGCTCCAAACCCCGCTCCACCGCCCGGCGCATGATCTCGTGCGCCGTCTCCCACCCGATGCCCAGCAACTCGCACCCTTGGCTCACGCTGGCGCTGGCCAGCAGCACCTCCACCGCGAAGCGCTCAAAGAGCCGGGTAAACCGTCCCTGCGGCTCCGTCCACGGAACCTTCATCGTCCTGACCCCGTGCTCCGGGCAATCCGAACGGGGCGTCCGCGCTCGGATCACGGTCGTAAACGGCATCGTATCCAGGTGCCGCCAGGTCCGCTCCGGCGCGCCATCGTGAATCGAACACCGGTCCCCGCATTCTGGGCACTGGGCGCGGCGCCCCATTGCCAGCCCAACTCAATCTCCACCTTCTTGTCGGCCAAGTTCAGTTCCACGTTCTTGACTTCCCACGGGCTGCCCACGCCCAACCGTTGCGCGTAATGTTTTTGTAGTTCGCTATCGATGCTCATGGACCCCAGCCTGCAAAAGCCCTTGGGGCTTCTCCAGCCCCTTCCAGCTCAACGCTCCGACCGGCGGAGCGCAGCGGAGCAAAGCGAAGTCCGGCGTGAAGTGATTGAACCAACTTCCACTCCAGCCGATCCATCAGCCCCTAAACCCGTCTCCCCACCTCACTCTAAAAGCCCTCCTTTCAGCCTCATTTTCTGCCGATTGAAATGTCGTGGTGCGATCAAAGTTGGAGAAGAGTGTGCGATCAAAGTTGGAATAATGGGGGGGTAGCCTCTGTTTCCCTTGCGGGATCACCGTCAGGGCATCCAAAGTATCTTTGCTTCCGCGGAGGATAAGGCTCTGCGGGGACGCAACCTGAGCGCCGTCGGAAGCCTGATAAACGGCCAGTCGGGCTGCCGCACGGCAGCCCGGCTAGCCCTGGCCGGGATCAGTTCCCAAGCAATAAATCCATCTTCCTGCTATCTGGGCGCGATGAAAAACATCAGCTCGCTCACCAACTCGCTCATCGCGTCGCCGCGCCACTGATCCGCCATCTCTTCGCGCAAGCCCGTTCCGGCCGGCTCTCGCCCGAGGCGGTCGCGCTCGAATTGGGCATCAGTGTGAGCGCTTCTACCAACTGCGTACCGCCTACCTGCACGCCTGCGCTCAAGGCCACGCTGAAACCTGGTCGCCCGGTCTCTCGGGGGAGGATCATCCCCCTCAAGGGACGGCCGAAGTCACGGCCCTGCCCCCAAATTGCTCTCCTCCAAACCCCCGTCCTCCTACAGCGGCGCCGCCAACGAACTCCACCGCCGCCTCAACTTCAACACCGATCGCGCCAGCGTCCGTCGTTGGGCATCGAACATCAACTCGCCCCCGACACCCGTTACAAACCCACCCCCAAACCCGTCAAACGCTGGCAAGCCCGCGACTACGGCGCCCTCTGGCAATACGACGCCAGCCCCCACGCCTGGTTGCCCGGCGGCCCTCATAAACAAGTCCTGTTGGACATTCTCGTCGACGCCACCCGCCTCAACCCCGGCGCACGCCTCTATCCCAGCGAAACGCTCCTGGCCCACTTTGATTTTCTCTCCCGCGTCTTCCTCGCCCACGGCCTGCCCTTGGCCCTCTACGTGGACTACCACTCCTTCTTCTACGTCCACAACCCCGACGCCTTCCCCCAACTCGGTCAAGCTCTCCACTTCTACGGCGTCCACCTCCTCTACGCCCCAACGCCTCAAGCCAAAGGTAAAATCGAACGCCGCCACGACTACTGGCAAAAACGCCTCGTCCCGCTCTTGGCGGCGGACCAGATCGTCGAACGGGTCGGGGCCAACCCCCTCTTCGACCAACTCGTCCCCCATGCCAATCAACCTGAAATCCACCGCGAACTCGGCCAGACCCCGCTCCAAGCCCACCAACAAGCCCTCTCCGAAAATCGCTCTGCCCTCCGCCCCGCGCCCCCTTGTCCCTGGTGGCCCTGCGTCTGGAGCCAGCAAACCCGCCTGCGGGTCGGCGACGACGCCAAAGTCCCCGTCGGCGCCCAACGCCATCCCATTGACGCTTCACCCCGCTCCACCGTCATCCGCTGCCTCCGGCCCGATGGCGACATTTACTACCTCCGACACGCCCCAGACCCAAACGCCAAACCCCTCGTCCTACTCCATTGCCCAGCCTTCTGATCCCATTCCAACTTTGTTCGCACACCCTTTTCCAACTTTGATTGTTAACGACACGGCGGCGAATTTGGCCTTGCACCCCACCCCGGGAACTGCTTCTTTATTGGCAGTTCTGTGCGCATATGGCGGAATTGGCAGACGCGCTACTTTGAGGTGGTAGTGGAGTAATCCGTGCAGGTTCAAGTCCTGCTATGCGCACCACTCCTCTTTTCCTGGTCGTCCCGGGCGGGCGATCGAATCCACTTGACCCGGACGGGGCGACGACGAACGATTTGGCGCGAAACACAGTTTTGGTCATGGACACGACACTAGCCAGCCTGCGGGTATGGCCGCTTTGGCAGAAGGCCCGGCACCTCGCCGTTTCCGGGGTGCATGAGGACTCGGCCACGGGCGCGCGCGCGGAGGAGTTTTGCCAAACCCTGGCCCGGGGCCTGGGAAACAAATGCGCCATTTCCCGGGAGCTATGGCTGGCGACCGAATTGCAGGCTGCTTCGCTGCGGGCGATTGCCGCCGCGGAAGCAGCCGCGGCCGACCTGGTGATTGTCTCCGTGCATCACGCCGAAACGTTGCCGGATGAAGTCAAGCGCTGGCTGGATTTATGGCTCAAACCCAAGCGCCGCCGCCCCGCCGTGCTTCTCGCGCTTTTTGATCCGCTTTACCTGGGCAGTTCCGCCGCGATCCAGAGCTATCTGCAAAATGCCGCCCAGCGCGGGCACCGGGAGTTTTTGGCGCGCACGGAAGAAAAGCCGTTCGACTGAGGGCGGCTCCGAAATTATGAATCCTGACCCCCATCCCCCCGCGGTTCCGCCGCGCCAGGCTATGGCCAAAGCCGTTTGCCTGGGATTGATCGGCCTGCTGGCGCTGACCGGATGCGCGCATCATTACGTGATGCGGCTCAACAACGGCGCGGAAATCACCACCGCCTCCAAACCGCAGCTCGTGGAGGATACCTACCGGTTCAAGGATGCCCGGGGGCAGGAGCATTTCGTGTCCGCGGGCCGCGTGCGCGAGATTACGCCCGCCTCGATGGCCCGGCGCGAAAGCAATCTGCCGGCCATCAAAGAGAAGAAACCCAAACAGCGCAAGTGGTATCGCTTGTGGCTGTGGTGATCCGCGCCGGGCTCAGCGGCCCCGGGCGGCGATGAATTTTTCCACATATTTGCCGAGCAGGTCGGCTTCGAGGTTGACCGCGTCGCCCACCTGGCGCTCGCGCAGGGCGGTAACCTCGTAGGTGTGGGGGATGATCCAGATGCGGAAGGCGCGTTTTTGCACGCCGGCGACGGTAAGGCTGATGCCGTCCACCGCCATGGAGCCTTTGAACACGACGTAGCGCATCACTTCGGGCGGGGCGGCGATGTCCAGCACGTGATCCTGGCCCACCCGTTCCCAGCGGGTGATGCGGCCGATGCCGTCAATGTGGCCCGTCACGAAGTGTCCGCCGAGGTTGCCGTCCGCGCGCAGCGGCCGCTCCAGGTTCACCTGCGAGCCGGGCCGGGCGAACTGGAGGTTCGTGCGCTGCCAGGTTTCCTTCAGCAGGTCAAATTGCGCCAGCTTGCCGGGGCCGCGCCGGGTCAGCTTGACCACCGTCAGGCAGCAGCCATTGATCGCCAGGCTGGAGCCCACTTTCAGCCCCGGCGCGCAAACCCGGGTCCGCACCGTGAGCTCGATGGATTTCGCCGCGGGCCGGATTTGCTCCACGGTCCCGGTTTCTTCAACGATGCCAGTAAACATGGCGCCATAGTAAGCGGCCGGGCGCCCCGGTGAAATGGCAAAAAGCGGCCTCAGGCCGCCGCCACGCGGGCGCTCATCCGCCAGTCCGCGCCGAGCCGCCGCCACTCCACTTCGGTCAGGCGCAGGCATTCCGCCCGCGCCCGGGCCCCCTCGCCGGCGACCGCCCGGCGCGCGCCGCGCCCGCCCAGGATTTTCGGCGCATAGAAGAAGACGACGCGCTGGGCCAGGCCGGACAGCAGAAATGAGGCGTTCACTTCGCCGCCGCCTTCCACCAGCAGGTGGGTGACGTTCTCCGCGCCGAGCCGCCGCAGCAGCCACGGCAAATTGATCTGTCCGCGGGAGGCGGGCGCGACCAGCACCCGCACCCGCCGGGCCAGGGCCGCGACGCGGCGCGGCGGGGCCGACGCGCCGACCACGATGGTGGTCAGCGGCGCCCAGGCGTCGCTCACGACCCGCGCGCGCAACGGCGTCCGCGCCCGCGCATCCAATACGATGCGGCGCAGCCGGCCATCCGCCGCGGCCGAGGCCGCCCGGCGCGCCCCGGATGGCCGCGGGCGGACGGTCAGGCGGGGATTATCGGCCAGCACGGTATTGATCCCCACCAGGATCGCATCCGCCCCCTGCCGCAGTTTCATTCCCCAGGCCCGGGCCGGCCCGCCGGTAATCCAGCGGGACTCGCCCGTGGCGGTGGCAATCTTGCCGTCGAGGGTCATGGCGGCCTTGACGGTCACAAAGGGAACGCGCCGGACAATCCAGTGGTTGAACGCCTCGTTGAGCTGCGCACACTCCCGGGCCAGGATGCCGGAGGTGACCGCGATGCCCGCGCGGCGCAAAATCGCAAACGCGCGGCCGCGGTGCCGGGGGTTGGGGTCGGTCGCGCCGATCACGACGCGCCGGAGGCCCGCCGCTTTGAGGGCCTCGGTGCAGGGCGGGGTGCGCCCCTGCGTGCTGCACGGCTCCAGCGTCACATAGAGCGTCGCCCCTTTGACGGTTTGCCCTTTTTGCCGCGCCTGTTGCAGCGCCTCGATTTCCGCGTGCGGCCCGCCCGCGCGGCGATGCCAGCCCCGCCCGATGATCTGGCCGCGCCGGACCAACACGGCTCCGACCATGGGATTGGGCGAGGTGGCGCCGCAACCCCGGCGGGCCAACCGCAGGGCCAGGCGCAGGAAGCGGCGATCCCGCTCCTGGCGGGATGGCTCCGGCCGCCGCGTGCGCCGTGGGTTCATTCGCCAAACAACGCCCCGGCGAACTGCTTCGCGTCGAAGGGCTGAAGGTCGTCGGCCTGCTCGCCCAGCCCGAGGTATTTGACCGGCAGGTTCAGTTCCTGCTGGATCGCCACCACCATGCCGCCTTTGCTGGTGCCGTCGAGCTTGGTGACGATCAGCCCCGAGAGGGGCACGGCCTTGTTGAATTCCCGCGCCTGGTTGAGCGCGTTCATGCCGGTCGTTGCGTCCAGCACGAGCAATACCTCATGCGGCGCGCCCGGCAATTGCCGGTTCATGACCCGGTGCAGCTTCTGCAATTCCTGCATTAAATTATGCTTGGTGTGCAGCCGGCCCGCCGTGTCCACCAGCAGGTAATCCACCCCGCGCGCCTGCCCGGCCGCCACCGCGTCGTGGGCCACGGCCGCCGCATCCGCGCCGTAGGCCCCGGCAATGACCTCGACCTGCAGCCGCTGCCCCCAGAGCCTGAGCTGCTCGATGGCCGCGGCGCGAAACGTATCGCACGCCGCCAGCAATGCCTTATGCCCGCGCGTTTGCACCCGGTGCGCCAGCTTGGCCGCCGTGGTGGTCTTGCCGGTTCCGTTGACGCCCACAATCGAGACCACCGTCAGGCCCTGCGGCGCCCGGCGCAGCTCCGCCGGCTCCGCGCCCAGGCAGCGCTCGACTTCCCGCCGCGCGATTGCGAAGACTTCCCGCCCCGCGCTCCCCTGCGTCTCGTACGCCTGCCGGACCGCGCGGAGGATTTGGCCGCTCACCGCGGGGCCCAGGTCGGCGGCCAGCAGCGCGCCTTCCAGTTCTTCAAGCCCGGCGGCGTCCAGTTTGGGCGAGCGGGTGACAATGCGTTTGATTTCGTGCGCCAGCTTGCTGTGCGTCTTTTGCAAACCGGCTTTGAATTTGGCAAAGAGTCCCATAGGCTATCTCAAAAGTCGTCAGGCTGAAAACGGCGCCGGGCGGGAGGGAAGGGCGGAAGGGTCATGGCTGGGCGGAAGGCCGCGCGGCGCGCCGAAGCTCCGCCGCCCGCGCCCGGAGCGGTTCGAGGCGCTGGCACGGCACTTTGACCGTGCCGATCAGCGGCCGGCCTTTGCTCAGGCCGTGGCAATCCGAGCCGCCCGTCACCACCAACCCGAGCCGGGCCGCCAGCTCCAGGTACAGGTTTGCGGTCGCCGCGGAATGCTTGGTGTGAAAACACTCCAGGCCATCCAGCCCGGCTTCGACCAGGCCGGGAATGACGGCGTCGGAGCGATTGAGCCCCGGATGCGCCAGCACCGCCACGCCGCCCGCCTGGTGCAACAGCTCAATGGCCTCGCGCCCGTCCATTTTGAACTTGGGCACCCAGGCCGGGCGGTTATAGCGGAGAAACCGCTCAAACGCCTCGTCCAGGCTCCGGCACAAGCCCGCCTGCACCAGCGCCCGCGCCACATGCGGCCGCCCGGGCGACTGGCAGTTGGCCAGCGCAAACACGCTTTGCTCCGACAGCGGCACCTGCAGCCGATGCAGCCGCGCCACCATTTCGCGAATCCGGTTCTGGCGCGCCACCTGGAACTGTTTAATCCGCGACCGCAGGAAGCCATTCTGCGTGTCTATAAAGTAGCCCAGGAGATGCAGTTCGTCCCCCCCCACTTCCACCGTCAGTTCCACCCCCGGAATAAACTCCAGGCCCGCCGCCGCGCAGGCCCGCGCCGCGGCGGCGCAGCCCTCCACCGAATCATGGTCGGTCAGCGCGATGACCGCCAATCCGCAGCGCCGCGCCTCCGTGACCAGTTCCTCCGGCCCATAGGTGCCATCCGAGTATCGGCTGTGCAGATGCAGATCAGCAAATGACATCGGCGTCTCCCCGGCGCGGCGCGGCTTCATTGGGCAATCCGGGCCGGCCGCATCAGCTCGCCTTTCACCTGGTCAAGGATGCCGTTGACAAACTTGCCGCTGTCCTGCGTGGAGAACTTCTTGGCGATGTCCACCGCCTCGTTGATGCTGACCACCGGCGGGATGTCCTCGCGATACAGCATCTCATAAATGGCCAGCCGCAGGATATTGCGATCCACCACCGCGATGCGGTGCAGCTCCCAGTTCCGCGCATGTTTCCGGATGACCGCGTCCACCTCATTGCGATGCTGCAACGCGCCCTGGATGAGCGGTTCGGCAAACGCGCGCACCTCCAGCTCCTCCACGGTGGGCGGCGGCAGTTCCTGCGGCTGGCCCCACGTCGCGCCGCCTTTGTCCTCGGCAATGGCCGCCGCCCGCTGTGATTCCCAGAAATGCGCCAGCGCCGCCGGAAGATCCTCTCCCGGGTTCAGATCATACTGAAACAGGAACTGCACCGCGCGCTCGCGCGCCTCACGTCGTTTGCCCATGGCATTACCATGCCGCAGATTGGGATGTCAGGCAATGCCGCAACGCAATCTGGCTCCGTCCCGGCAACATCCCCGGAACTTACTCTCCCAGCCTCCTTCCGTGCAAAGCGACACCAAGGCTGGCGCATCGGATGCCCCGTGGCCGTGGGAACGGGCCGTTCCAATAAAGCCATACCGGTTTAACCCCCCGCCCGGGGATGGGTCTCTATTCCATTCCGCCCCCTGCAGGCCGCCTACCCCCACGCGGCGCTTTGCCCCCGCCAGCTGCCGCCAACCCCCCAAAATTGCCCTTGCACGAAGACCTCCCGCCCGCCAGCCTTCCTCCAGACCCTTGGGGTGGGGGCGGCTGGAACTCCCAGCCCAGGGAACGGCGGGAAGCGGAGTTGCTCTCCGGCCCGTAATAGACAAGCAATTAAAATAACCATTAGAGAGGACAGACATTATGAAAATACTAACCTCTCCGCGCACGGGCAGCCTGGGCGCGGAAACATATTACCAATCCCCCTTCGGCGTGTGCGCCCGGCGGCGCACCGTTCCCCGGGACCGACCCTCGGAACGCAAGGCGGCCGCGCGGTCGTATTTCGGGATCTCCTCGCGGGAGTGGGGCCTCAAGCTCAGCGAAGCGCAGCGCGAGCGGTGGAACGCCGCGGCGCTGCATGTTCCCAGCCGGCCCTGGATGGGACAATATGCCCATCTGAGTGGGCAACAGTTTTGCGTCCAGATCAACAGCACCCTGCGGGGGCTGGGTCTGGCGCCGGTGGAGGAACCGCCCGCCCCGGTGGTCTTCGGCCCCAATCCCGTCACCGGGCTGGAGATCGTCAATGACGCGGAAGACGGAGTTCGGCTGCGGCTCAACGTCGGGGCCACCCATGAAGACATAATGGTCTTTGGACAGCCACCGTGCAGCGCGGGCCGAATGAAACCCCGCCGTGCCTATTACCTGGGCTTGTTGGGCCCAAGCCAGAACGGGCAAAGCGACATCACGGACCTCTATACAGCCCGGTTTGGGCGACCCGCCCCGGGGCAGAAGGTATTTATCGCTGTGGTTCAGACCCGGAACGGCTGGAAAGGCCAAAGCCGGGTTCACAACGCCATCGTCCCGCCACCGCCGATGTTGAAATCTCAGCAAGCGGCTGAAACGGCAAGGGTTAAGAAATCGAAGCCCGCCGCCGCCCCGGCATCCACCACCGCCCGCAAGACCGTCTCTTCTCCGTCCTTTCGAGCCATGTACAAGGGGAGTACATCGGATGCCCGGCAGGAGCACATGGAAAACAAGCATGAGCCCCCTTTGAGCCTCCGTTGTACACCCGTTGTACACAGCCTAATGGGAGCGTTGGGCTGGCTGGGGCGGGTGGGGCGGGTTTGGGCGCGGGCCTGAGCCGAAATGGGGGGATGAACGAGTCGCGAACGATGTAAAACGACGTTAAAACCCAGGTTGAGCCCGGCTCGGGCGGGCGGTTGTTGAACTCACTGGTTAGTGAGAAAGGAGTGGTTGTCTCCTGCCCCGGGGTCTGGGCGGGCGGGTTTTTTCTGTCCGGCGCGGATCATAAGAGTCGAGCGGTCTGCTGGCCTTTCTTTCCATCGGGGACGGAATTGGGACTGGCCCATCAATTCAGGCTCCGCTGAGGAAGGAGCTCCGCAAAACGGGGCGAGCTTGCAGGTTTAAGCAGGACGCCACCCGAGGTTCCCGGGAACCGGCGCCAGCCGAGGGGCGGGAAAACCCATTGGCCGTCTCCGGCGACGGGCGGCGGTTCCTGACCTTTGCGTTGAGTTTTACCTGCCCGCAACGCGCCATCGGCGGCCATGACGCGGCGCGAACATGCGTTGACGCCGGCCATGGGATTGTGTTTAGTGGCGCGTAGATTTGAATATCCGCATGAAGACTTTATTTTTCCTTCCGGCCGGGGGCCTGCGGGTGGCGGCGGGTGTCTGCCTGGCGGTGTGGCTGACCGGGTGCGCCACGCAGCGCGTGGACTGGCCCGCGCGCATTGGGCAATATACCTACGACCAGGCCGTCGCGGAGATGGGGCCGCCCGAGAAGCAGGCCCAACTGGATGATGGCCGCCGGGTTGCGGAGTGGCTCCTGAACCGGGGCAGCACTTACGTCCAGGCCACCCCGCACCTTTATGGGCCGTATTATGGGGGGTTCACCACCGTGCAAACGGCGCCCAGCCGGTTTATGCGGCTGACCTTTGACGCCGCCGGCCGGCTCGCCGACTGGAAAAAGGTTTACCGGTAGGGCCGGCGGAACGCGCCGCGCCGGGAGGCGAACCGCCGCGCCAACGCCGCGGGCGCAGACTCCGCGCTTGCAACTCCCGGGCGGCTTCGTCAGGCTCCCGGCCGGCTTGCCGTCCGGTCCGGAGCGCCCCCGCCGCGCCGCGAGCGGACGACCGAATGATGAAGACTTGCCAGCCGCTGATCGCCGAGCTCCAGGAGCTGTAAACGGACCTGTGCGGCCGGGACTTTCTCCTGACCTGGGAAAAGACCGACGCCGAGATCCGCGCGTTGTTGCTGGTGGCCGAATGCCTGGCGGAGCTGCACCGGGCGCGCCAGCCGTTCCGGGTGTTTGACTCCGGGCTGGCCGTCTCGATTTTCCGGGACAAGTCCACCCGCACGCGCTTCAGTTTTGCCTCGGCGGTGAACGCGCTGGGCCTGGGGCTGGCCGAATTGGACGAGGAGAAACCGCAGTTGGCCCACGGCGAAACCGTGCGCGAGACGGCCAATCCATAGCCGCGGGCGACTATCTGAAGCGGCGCTTTCCCGCGCTCAAGACCGTGGCCAGCGAAGCCTGGCAATGCCCCACGTTGCTGCTGAACGGCTTTGGCGAGCATCGCATCGAGGGCATTGGCGACAAGCATGTTCCGTGGGTCCACAACGTCCGCGACACCGACGCCGTGGCGGCCATTGATGACGAGGATTGCCTGCGGATTCTGCGCCTGTTCAACGAGCCGGCCGGGCGGGAGCACCTGGTGGCGCGGGGCGTGGGCGAGGGCGAGGTGGAACAGCTGGGCTGGCTGGGCATCTCCAGCATCGCCAACCTGCTGGCCGCCATCAAAACGGCCAAGTACTTCGAGTTGGGCGAGGCGGACCTGCTGCTCACCGTGTTCACGGATTCGACCGATCTTTACGCGTCGCGCTTGGCGGAGCTGCGCGAGCAGCGGGGGGGCTTATACGGAGAAAGACGCCGTGGCCGATTATGCCGGCCCGCTGGCGCACCAGGGCCGGGACGGTTTCAAGGAGCTGACGTACCCGGAGCGGAAGGCCATTCACAATCTCAAATACTACATGTGGGTCGAGCAGCAGGGGAAAACCGTGCAGGAACTCAACGCGCAATGGGACCCGGAGTATTGGCGCGCCCGTTTCGAGGACGAAGTGGCGTATTTTGACCAGTTGATCACCGAGTTCAACCGGCAGGCGGGGGCGGCGGACTGACGGGGGAGCGCCGGCGGGCACGGCGGGGCGGGGGTTGCGGCCGGGCTTGACGCGGGGGGAGGCGAAGGGTTATTTCTAGGCGCAGTTATGGACGTGTTGCTGCTTTCGCGAATCCAGTTTGCGCTGACGACGTCGTTCCATTACCTGTTTCCCCCGCTGAGCATCGGGCTGGGGCTGCTGCTGGTGATTATCGAGGCGGTCTGGCTCAAGACCCGCAATCCGCTGTATCACCAGATGGCGCGGTTTTGGACCCGGGTCTTTGCGCTGACGTTCGCCATCGGCGTGGCGACGGGGCTGGTGCTGGAGTTCGAGTTTGGCACGAACTGGGCGACCTACTCGCGGTTTGTGGGGGATGTGTTTGGCAGCCCGCTGGCGGCGGAGGGCATTTTCGCGTTCTTCCTGGAATCGGGGTTCCTGGCGGTGCTGTTGTTTGGCTGGGACCGGGTGAGCCCGCGGCTGCATTTCTTTTCCACCTGCATGGTGTGCCTGGGGGCGCATTTCAGCGCGGTCTGGATCGTGGTGGCCAACTCGTGGATGCAGACCCCGGCCGGGTTTCATATTGTCGGGGAAGGGCTGCGGGCGCGGGCGGAGATTACGGATTTCTGGCAGATGGTCTTCAATCCTTCGGCGGTGGATCGGCTGTCGCATGTCTTGTGCGGGGCGTGGCAGGCGGGGGCGTTTCTGGTGGTCAGCGTGAGCGCGTGGTATCTGCTTAAGAAACGCCACACGGAGTTTGCCCGGGCCTCGCTGCGGATCGGGCTGCTGACGGGGCTGGCGGCTTCGCTGCTGCAACTGGCCACCGGTCATAGCAGCGCGGCGGGGGTGGCCCGGAACCAGCCGGCCAAGCTGGCGGCGTTCGAGGGGCTTTATGACACCATGCCCCGCGCGCCGTTGACGCTGTTCGGCTGGGTGGACGAGCGGGCGGAGGTGGTGCGGGGCGGGGTGGCGATCCCGGGCCTGCTGAGTATCCTGAGCTACGGGGATATCCACCATCCGGTGCAGGGCTTGCGCGAGTTCAAGCCGGAAGACCGTCCGCCGGTGAACCTGTCCTTTCAGTTCTACCATATCATGGTGGGCGTGGGGGTGGGGATGATCGCGCTGGCGGGGCTGGGGTGCTGGTATTTCTGGCGCGGGTCCCTGCCCGGGCAGCGCTGGTTGCTCTGGCTGCTGACGCTGTCGGTGCTGGGCCCGCTGCTGGCCAATCAAACCGGGTGGTTTGCCGCCGAAGTCGGGCGGCAGCCGTGGCTGGTCTATGGACTGTTGCGGACGTCCGACGGGCTGTCGGCAGTGGTCAGGGCCAACACCGTGCTGACATCCATTCTCCTGTTCAGCGCGGTTTACCTGCTGCTGTTCGCGGTCTTTGTTTATCTGCTTCACTCCAAGATTCAGCACGGGCCGGACGCGGCGGATTTGACGCCGGCCGGAAAACTGGCGCGGCCGCCGCGCGCGAACTGAAAGAAGGGCATGAGCGACACTGATTTCATGAGTTTCACCGACAGGCGCGAAGTATGAGCGGCGCGGGACTGGATCTTAACGTTGTTTGGTTCGCCCTGGTCGGCGTGCTTTTTACGGGCTACGCGGTGCTTGACGGGTTCGATTTGGGGGTGGGAGCGCTGCATTTATTCACCCGGACGGATGAGGAGCGGCGGGTGATGATCAACACCATCGGGCCGGTGTGGGACGGCAACGAAGTGTGGCTGGTGACCGGCGGCGGGGCGCTGTTCGCGGCGTTTCCGAACGTGTATGCGACGGTTTTTTCCGGGTTCTACCTGGCGCTGGTGCTGCTGTTGCTGGCGCTGATTTTCCGCGCGGTGGCCATTGAGTTCCGCAGCAAGCAGCCGATGCGCTGGTGGCGGCAGATGTGGGATTTCGGGTTCAGCGCGGGGAGCCTGGCCGCCTGCCTGCTGTTGGGAGTGGCGATTGGCAATATTGCCTGGGGCATTCCGATTGACGCCCGGGGCGAATTTGCCGGCACTTTTTGGGGCCTGCTGCATCCCTACGCGCTCCTGCTGGGCGTGACCGCGGTGGCGGTCTTCATGACGCACGGCGCGCTTTACGCCCTGATGAAGACCGAGGGGGCGCTCCACGACAAACTGCGCCGCTGGAGCAAACGGTGCTTTATCCTTTTGGCCGTTTGCAGCGTGGCGGCCACGCTGGCCACGCTGTTCTGCGTCCCCCACCTGGCGGCGCGGGCGCGGGCGAATCCCTGGCTGTTCGGCCTGGTGCTGGTGAACCTGCTGGCCATTGCCAACATCCGGCGCGAAGTCCAGCGGGGGCGGGACGGGCGGGCGTTTTTATCTTCGAGCATTGGGATCATGGCCCTGATGGGGCTGTTCGCGCTGGGGATGTTTCCCAACCTGTTGTGGAGCCATCCGGACCCGGCCCACAATCTGACCATTTACAACGCCGCTTCCTCGCCCCGGACGCTGGGGATCATGCTCACGATCGCGGCGATCGGGATGCCGTTGGTGCTGGCCTATACCGCGTTTATCTACTGGATTTTCCGCGGCAAGGTGCGGCTCGACCGGGCGAGCTATTGACGCCGCCCGCGGCTCGCCGCGGCGGGGGCGCGCCCAGCCCGGCGCGCGGTTTGCGGGGTTTGGCGCGGGCTACTTCAGGTTAATCTCAACCAGGCTGAGGCGCTGATTGGAACGCACATAGCCGAAGATCAGCTCGAACTTGCCGTAATGCCCGGTCAGGATGTTGCTCGTGCGGCCCCGGCGGGTCAGCGGGAGCTTTTGAATGGCCGCGAGCGAGAGCGAATCCGTGTCCGGGCTGATTTCGGTGTTTTCCACCTTGAGCCGGCCGGCAAACGGCGTGGTGGCGCCGGCGTTGCCGCCGGTGCCTTCGCAATCCAGCACGATGCTGGTCGGCCCGCCGTCCGGCTGGGCATAGAGCAGCAGCCCGTGGCGGTCGAACACGTAAATAATTGCCCCGGTTTGCGCCACCCGGTTGGTGCGGCTGGGGGCGCCCAACTGCCGGGCGACAGCGGGCAAAAGATTTTCCCGCGAGACCCGCTCGCCGCCGAGGTACAGGCCGTCCGGCTGCAACTCCAGCAGCACGGGCGCCGCGGTATTGGCCGGCGCCGCGCCGCCGACTTCTCCCGGCGGGCCGGGGCGCGGCGAGTTGTCCCGGGGAGTTGCGGCGGCCGTTTCGGAGCGCGGCGGGGAAAAGGGATCCTTCTGTTGGCGGACCAGGAAGGCAATGCCGGTCGCCAGCAGGGCCAGGGCCAACAGGGCGATAAACAGCTTCCAGGGAAACCGGCGACGCCCGGGGCGCGCGGCCGGCGGGGCTGACGGTTTCCGCCGGGGCGCTGATTCCGTGGAACTCCCGGAGGGGCCATTTGCCGTCCCGGCTGCATTGCTGCGTGATCGTGACCGCCGCCGCGGCGTAAACTCCAGTGACGCGTTGGCGTCATAGGAAACCGGTCTGCCGTCGCGCAGATCACTGACCAATTGGGCCGCCTTGTCCGGGTCCAGGCCGCGGCGGATCAGCGCTTGAACGATTTCGGCTTCGGCCGGATTTTCGTTCAGCAGCCGACGGGCAAACGCGACGTCCGATTGCAAAATATCACGTATCATGCCTGCGCTAGCATCAATTACCACCGGTCTTGCGCCGATTCAAGCTCACAATTATAAAACCGCGCCCGCGCCGGGCCGGGTGGGAGCCCGCGCGGTTCAATACTGCCGTTTTCCGGGCACCAGGCCGGCCCGGTGCTTTTCGAGTTCCTGCCGCAGATCGGCGATGATTTCGGGGTGATCGGCGGCCACGTTAAAGCGTTCCCCCGGGTCGTTGGGCAGATGAAACAGCAGCGGCGGGTCATGGCGCTCCGGGGTATCCTCGCCATAGCCGGAATAGGTGGTGAAGTGCGCTTTGTAGGCCCCCTTGCGGAGGGCATAGACTTCGTCGCCGTTGTAATAGATGACGTGGTTGCGCTGGCTGGGGCCTTGGCCCAACAGCATCGGGGTCATATCCACGCCGTCAATGATGCGGTCGGCGGGAAGGGGCACTCCGGCCAGGGCCAGGCAGGTGTTGAAGAGGTCCATCGAGCAAGCCAGCTCGCGATTGACGGTGCCGGCCTTGATCCGGCCGGGCCACCAGGCTATGGCCGGCTCGCGCATGCCGCCTTCCCAGGTGCTGCCTTTGCCCCCTTGCAGGTGGCCGGCGCAGCCGCCGACGAGTTCTTTGATCAGCCACGGCCCGTTGTCGCTCGTAAAAAAGACGAACGTTTGCTGGTCCAACTTCTGCTGGCGCAATGTTTCGAGCACCCGGCCGACGCTCCAGTCCAGTTCCTCGACCACATCCCCATACAAGCCGCGCGGACTGGTCTTTTGAAATGCCTTGGAGGCAAAGAGCGGGATATGGGGGTAGGTGTGCGCGAAGTAGAGGAAGAAGGGCTTTTCCCGGTTCTGCTGAATGAAGCGCACGGCCTTTTCGGTATAGCGCCGGGTGAGCGTGCTCAGGTCGGTCGGCTGCTCGAGGGGCTGGTTGTTGCGCATCAAGGTGCAACTCCACCATTCGGGGTTGGGGTTGAGGCTGCTGGAAGCGCCCTTGGGGATGCCGCGCGCCGGTTCCATGTCATTGGACCAGCGCAGGCCATAAAAGGCGTCGAAGCCGTGGCAGAGCGGGAGGTTTTGCCGGTAGTGGCCGAGATGCCATTTGCCGACGCAGAACGTCGCATATCCTTTCTCCTTCAGCGCGTGGGCGATGGTGATTTCTTCCGGGGGCAAGCCGCCGGGCGATTTGCGGCTTTGCACCCGGTGCTGCAGGTCGCCGGACATGCCGCTGCGGATGGGCAGCCGGCCTGTGAGCAGCGCCGCGCGGCTGGGCGTGCAAACGCAGGCGCCGACGTAGAAATCAGTGAACCGCATTCCCTCGGCGGCCATGCGATCGAGGTTGGGCGTGCGAATGCTGGGATGCCCGTAGCAGCCGAGGTCGCCGTAGCCCAAATCGTCAGCCAGAATGATGATCAGGTTGGGGAGTTGGGCGGCGGGGCTTGAGGCGGGCAGGGCGGCCAGGATTGCCGCCATTCCAGTCAGCAAGAGATTCAAGATATTTCCGCGCATAAGCGTCCGACTGACTTCGGCAAGGCCATGAGTTAGCAGAGCGCGGCGTTGGTGGCAACCCAAACCTGGCCGGCGCGCGGCCCGCCGTATTCGCTACTTATCCGGTCCGGCATTCTTTAGCGGCCGGCTCTTTTTCCCTTTTTTGCCTGGGGCGGGCGGCGGAGAGCCGGAATTTCGGGTGGGCATTGGGGCGTGGATGGACTTGCGCCAGGCGGCCAGCCGGGCCTGCAGTTCCCGGGCCGTGTCCGGCAGTTTGGCCGCGAGGTTGTTGGTCTGGCCCAGGTCGGTGCGCAGGTTATACAGTTCCAGGCGGCCATCTTCGAAGTATTCTTGCAGCTTCCAGTCGCCGGACCGGATTGCACCGGCCGGCGTGGTCCGCCACGCGCCCGCGCCCGCGCCCAGGTATCCCGGGAAGTGCCAGAAGATCGCCTCGCGGCGCAGCCCGGTCTTGCCGCCGCTGGTCAACGCGGGCAAATAGTTCACGCCGTCGAGCGGATAATCGGGCGGCGGCGAGGCGCCCGCCACCGCCAGCAAGGTGGGATACAGGTCCACGCTGTTAATGGGCTGGTCGCAGACGGTGCCCGCCGGGATGCGCCCCGGCCAGCGGAAGATATAGGGCACCCGGATGCCGCCCTCGTAAAGCATGCCTTTGCCGCCGCGCAACGGCGCGTTGTCGGTCACGTCGCCGGTCGGTTTGATGCCTTCGCGGACGTAGCCGCCGACGCCGCCATTATCGCTGGAGAAGATCACCAGGGTGTTTGGCGCGAGCCGCAGTTCATCCAGCAGCGCCAGCACCCGTCCGACGCTCTCATCCACGCTGGCGATCATCGCGGCGTAAGTTGGGTTATTGTGCCCCCCGACGGTCGGTTTGGCCTGGAACTTCGCGACCAGGGAGTCCTTGGCCTGGAGAGGTTGGTGAACGGCGTAATGCGGCAGGTAAAGGAAGAAAGGCTGCTCCTTATGCCGGCGAATGAAATCCACCGCCCGATCCGTCAGGAAATCGGCCAGGTAAGCGCCCTTGGGGTATTCAACCGGCGGCTGCGTGGTGAACTCAAAATGCACGCCGGCGCTGACAATCGCCTCATCAAAACCGCGCTGGCGGGGGTGGTAACGCTCTCCGTCGCCGAGGTGCCACTTGCCGAACATACCCGTCGCGTAGCCGGCCCGCTTCAGGGACTGGGCGAGGGTGATTTTATCGAGAGGCAGCCGGATGACGTTGTCCACCGGCCGCAGCGGGCGGCTGCGCCAGTTGAACCGATCGATGCTGCCGACGGTATAGACGCCGGTGCGGGGGCCGTATTGGCCGCTCATGAGCGCGGCGCGGGTGGGGGCGCAGTTTGGGCCGCAGGAATAGCCGCTGGTAAACCGGATGCCGCTTGCCGCCATCCGATCAATGTTGGGCGTTTCGTAATACTTGCTGCCATAACAACCCACGTCCGTATAGCCAAGGTCGTCGGCGAGAATGAAAACGATGTTCGGAGGCCGATCCGCTCCGCGACTCGAAAAGGAACCCGTCAGGAGGATTAACAAGGCGAGGCAGGCCCCGGCGACGCGAAGGGCGCGATGATGGCTATTCATGCCCTATGCTGTGGGGAGCGCCCTTGATTAGGCAAACCAGAAATGGCGTTGCGCTGGCAAGCCCTGGTTTTGAAGCACTTGGGCTGGTGAGGCCGGCGGGACGATTGGCTGGCCGGGTTGGACGGAAACGAATGCAATGGCAGGTTTCCGGGTTGATTGGGGCGCGATTGGCGAGCGAGCGAGGAATGCTTGCGCACATTGGCGAATCTGCAAATAATATGGGTGCGTAGCGTCGCGCAACGGGCCGGGAGCTTTCGGTGCGCACTGGAGAGTCGGATTGGAATCGAGTTTTTGCTTATGCGAACAATGCACAGAATGAGTTGGTGGGTTGATTGGGGCCGGCGTCTTGGCGCGGCCGGGTTAGGCATGTGGGTGGCGGGAGCCGCGGCGGCCGGCCCGGGTTTGACGCCTGCGCAGCTTCGTTGCGAGTATCGCACGAACCCGCTGGGCATTGATGAGTTGCGGCCGCGGCTCAGTTGGGTGGTCGCATCGGGCGAGCGAGGCCAGCGCCAAACGGCTTACCAGGTTCTGGTCGCCAGCGATGAAACCCGCCTGCGCAAAGGCCGGGGAGATTTATGGGACAGCGGCAAGGTGGCCGGCGGCGAGACGACGGGGGTGGTTTACAGCGGCAAGCCGCTCGGCTCGCGGCAGCTTTGTTTTTGGAAAGTGAAAGTGTGGGACAAGGATGGCCGGGCATCCGACTGGAGCCAGCCGGCCCAGTGGTCTATGGGGCTGCTGAAAGACAAGGATTGGCAGGCGCAGTATATCAGCTTCCGCGACACCAGCCCGGTGCATAAGTTCAAAGAACCGCTGTTCCTGCCCCCGGCCCGGCAGTATCGGAAGGAATTTGCCGCGGCGCGCCCGGTGCGGCGGGCGACCCTTTATGCGACCGCGCTGGGCATCTATGAGTTGCACCTGAACGGCCAGCGCGTGGGCGACGAGTGGTTTGCGCCGGGCTGGTGCGATTATCATCAGCGGGCCTATTACAACACGTATGACGTGACCGCGCTGGTAAAGCGCGGAGCCAATGCGCTGGGGGCCTGGGTGGCGGATGGGTGGTATTCGGGTTATATCGGGTTTGGCCTGCTGACGGGCATCGGGACCGAGGCCATTGGGCGTTATACTTACGGGAAGACCCCGGCGCTGCAGGCGCAGCTCGAGATCGAGTATGCCGACGGCTCGCGGCAGGTGGTGGCGACCGACGCGTCGTGGAAAGTGACCGGGGCGGGGCCGATCCAGGAGGGCGATTTCCTGATGGGCGAGAGCTATGATGCCCGGCAGGAGATGCGCGGCTGGGCGGAGGCGGGGTTTGATGACTCGCGCTGGGAAGCGGCGATTCGCGCCGAAGCCAACGGAAGCGCGCCGGCGAAGTTCTATGAGTATCGGAACCCGACGGGGGGCGGCGGCCCGAAGATTGAGGGGCGCGAGGTGGACCTGGCCTTCAAACCGCCGCCGAAGCGGGAAGCGTTCCCGGGGGTGCCGGTGCGGGCCGTCGAGGAGATCCGCCCCACGGGCATCACTTCGCCCACCAATGGCGTTTATATTTTCAACCTGGGGCAGAACTTTGCCGGGGTGGCGCGGCTCAAGGTCAAAGGCCCGGCCGGCACGCGGGTTCGCCTGCGCTACGGCGAGATGCTGCACCCGGATGGCCGTTTGATGACCGAGAACCTGCGCAAGGCCCGCGCGACGGATTACTACACCTTGCGCGGCGACCCGCTAGGCGAGACGTATGTGCCGCGCTTCACTTTTCACGGGTTCCAATATGTGGAACTGACGGGCTACCCGGGCGAGCCGGGCCTCGAGGCGGTCACCGGCATTGTGCTCCAATCGGATACCCCGCTGGCCAGCGCGTTCGAATGCTCCGATCCCGTGGTGAACCGGCTGTTTAAGAATATCGTCTGGACGCAACGCGCCAATTTCCTCGATTTGCCGACGGATTGCCCGCAGCGCGATGAGCGATTCGGCTGGACGGGAGACGCGCAGATTTATGTCGCAGCGGCGGCTTACAACGCCGACGTGGCGGCCTTTTACAGCAAGTGGCTGCGGGAATTGATGGAAGCGCAGCGGCCGAGCGGGGTGTTTCCGGGCTATGCGCCGTATCCGTTTCAGCATGGATGGGATTTCGGCACGGCCTGGTGCGATGCGGGCGTAATCTGTCCCTGGACGATCTGGCAGGCGTATGGAGACACGCGAATCATCGAGCGGTGCTGGGAACCGATGACGCGGTTTATTGCCTGGCGCAAGGCCGCGAGCCGGGAGTTTCTTGGGGTGGCGCACGGCAACGAGTGGGGTGATTGGCTGTCGGTGAATGAGAAGACGCCGATTGACTATATTGACACCGCCTACTTCGCTTACTCGACAAAGTTGATGGCGGAGATGGCGCAGGCCATCGGCAAGACCGCGGCGGCGGCGGATTACAGCGCGCTGCTGGGGAAGATCAAGGCCGCCTTTAACCGGAAGTATGTGCAGGCAGACGGCGCGCTGTCGGTGGATACGCAAACGGCCTATGCGCTGGCGCTTTATATGGACCTGCTGCCAGAGTCCCTGCGCGCGGCGGCCGGGGCGCGGTTGGCGAAGAAGATCGAGGCTAACGAGGGCCGGATGAGCACGGGTTTTTTGGGTACCCGGCCGTTGTTGCCCGCGCTGTCGGCGACCGGTCAGTCGGACCTGGCGGCGCGCCTGCTGCAAAGCCGCAAATATCCATCCTGGGGCTACGAGGTCGAGCAGGGCGCGACGACCATCTGGGAGCGCTGGAACAGCTATACCAGGGACAAAGGCTTTGGCGGTGCGCAGAATGCGGAGATGAATTCGTTTGCGCACTATTCGTTCGGCGCGGTCTGCGAATGGATGTTCTCGCAACTGGCCGGCATCCAGAGCGACGGGCCGGGTTACCGGCGCATTATCATCCGGCCCACGCCGCCGTCGCCGGGCAGCAACCCGGACCAGGCGCCGATTGACTGGGTGCGCGCGCACTATGATTCCATCCACGGGCGCATTGCCAGCGCGTGGAAAGTCGAGGGCGAGCGTTTCCGCCTGGAACTGGCTCTCCCGGCAAACACCACCGCGACGGTTTATGTGCCGGCGCGCGCGGCGGCGAGCGTCACGGAAAACGGCCAATCGCTGGAGCAATCCTCCGGGGTGAGGTTCCTGCGGATGGAAGGCAACCGGGTGGTGCTGACGGTTGGGTCCGGCAGTTACCAATTTGCCTCACGGCTTTGAGCGCCGGTTTTGCGGTTTTTCCCGCCTGTCCGCCCGGCATCCGGGTGGGCGGAATCGCGCATCTTCGCCCGCAGGTTGGCTCGGAGTGGATGGAGAGACGCGCTGGGGCAGAGGCAAGGGCCGTGGTTATGATCAACGCCGCTGAAAAACCAACCCGCGGGCCGGTCCAGTGGGACGGGCGCTGGTTTTTCCGAGGGCTGCAAAAAAGGCGTCCCAGGGGGACGCCTTTGACACCGGGGCAGTTCGATTGGCTCAGGCAGCCGCCTCGCCGATCTGAAACCGCACAAAGCGGCGAATAGTCACTTCGTCCCCCAACTGTTTGGCGACGGAGGCAACGTGCTCCTTCACGGAGATTTCCGAGTTCTGCTTTACGAAGCCCTGGTCCACCAGGCAATAGCCTTGGTAGAACTTCTCCAGCTTGCCTTCGACGATCTTGGCGACCGCCTGCGGCGGCTTGTTTTTGAACTGTTCGGCGGCGATTTCCCTTTCTTTGGCCAGCACGTCCGCCGGGACTTGTTCGCGCGATACGGTGAGCGGATTGCCGGCGGCAATCTGCAGCGTAATGTCCTTGACCAACTGTTTGAAGTCGTCTTTGGCCAGCGTTTCTTCCCGGCCTGCGCCCACCTCTGCCAGCACGCCGACCTTGGCGCCGGTGTGAATGTAGGCGGCGATCATGCCATTGCCGGCGACCTCCATTCGCGCATGACGCGCGAGTTTGATGTTTTCGCGAATCTTTGCCACCAGCCCTTCGCGTTCAGCTTCCAGGCTCGCCTGGGGGTCCGCCGCCAGCCGTCGCGCCACTTCATCGGCAAAGGAGCGAAACTCCTCGTTGCGCGCCACGAAATCAGTCTGGCAGTTGACTTCCACCAGCACGCCGACGCGTCCGTCGGGCGCGACATATCGGGCGATAACGCCTTCGCGGGCTTCGCGTGCGGCGATCTTGCCGGCAGTCACCGTGCCCGCTTTCCGCAGCAGATCCACCGCGGTGTCCAAGTCGCCTTTGGCTTCCGTTAACGCCTTTTTGCATTCCATCATTCCCGCGCCAGTCATCCCGCGCAGTTTGCCCACCAGGGCCGCTGTGATCTCAGCCATATTAACAGTCTTTCCTTAGAGATTGAACGTTGTTCGTTGTTTGGATGAATTGTGGGGAGGCGCGGGCGCCGCGTTGCGGTGGCGCCGCGCTTCCCAAAATGGTCAGGCCGCCGCCGGGGCGGCTGTATTAGTTGCCGAGACGGAAGGGGCTGCTTCCACGGGGACCGCCGGCGCAGGTTCCGGTTGGGCTTCGGGCATGGTGGCCGCAGCTTCCTCGTCTGCTTTGCGGCGCGCGTGTTTGGTTTCGTACTCGGCTTGCGCCTGCATCACGGTTTGGCCCACCTGCGCCAGGATGAGCCGCACCGCCCGGATGGCGTCGTCGTTGCCCGCGATGGGGAGATCCGTCAGGTCGGGATCGCAGTTTGTATCCACGATTGCCACCACGGGAATCTTGAGCCGCCGCGCCTCCGCCACAGCGTTATGTTCGCGCTTGATGTCCACCACGAACAGCGCGCCCGGCAACTTGTCCATCGTCTGGATTCCCTCGAAGAACTTCTTCAGCCGCGCTGCCTCGCGCCGGATGACCGATTGCTCCTGTTTGACGAAATTATTAATCGAGCCGTCGGCCTCCATCTTCTCGATTTCCTTAAGGCGCCCAATCGAGCGCTTGATCGTCGCGAAGTTGGTCAGCGTGCCGCCCAGCCAGCGTTCGGTTACGTAGAACTGCCCGGTTTCCTTGGCGGTTTGTTTAATGGCTTGTTGAGCCTGTTTTTTCGTCCCCACAAACAGCACTTTGCCGCCTTTGCGCACCGTGGCGCCCAGAAAATTACACGCGGCTTCCAGTTGATTGATGGTCTTGCCCAGATCAATGATGTGGATTCCGTTGCGGGCATCAAAGATGAAAGGCTTCATCTTGGGGTTCCACCGTTTGGTCTGGTGTCCAAAATGCACCCCGGCGTCCAACAGTTCTTTAACTCCGATCGCGATCATTCGTTTCCTTTGGTTAAAAGCCGGCCTTGCGGGCCAGCCATCCCGCGGAACACGGGATTGATTTATATGTCGTTATGGCCCCCTGCGCCCAGCGGCACAGGCATTTAAGGCCGTTTATTCCCCCCGTCCGGCAGGACACGTTACACCCGGCCATTTCCGCGAGGAATGGCTAACATAACAACTTCACGCCCCGCCGCAACTGCTATTTTTACCCAAAAAAAGAGGGGGGCCATGCCCAAGGTTAGAAGCGAACCGGTTGGGAGACCGCTCGCGCCAGGCGCTGTAAATACTCCGCGCGCGGGATGGTGATGCCGCCCAGTCGGGCGGTGACGGGCGTGAGCATCTGGAGGTCAAACAGCTCGAATCCGCGCTGTCGCAAGTGTTCGACGAGATGAGCGAGCGCCACTTTCGAGGCGTTGCTCACCCGGTGAAACATGGATTCGCCCGCGAACAAGCCCCCGATCGTCACCCCATAGATCCCGCCCACGAGCCGGCGGCCCTGCCAGCATTCCAGGCTGTGGGCGTGACCCTGCGCGTGCAACTGCGCGTAAGCCGTGATGAATTCGGGGGTGATCCACGTGCTGCGCCGCCCGGGCGCTGGAGTCGCGCATGCTTTCATGACGCGCGTAAATGCCTGGTCCCGCGTAATCTGATATGTCCCCTGGCGCAAGATTCGGCCCAGGCTGCGGGGCACGTGAAAGCTTTCCCACGTCAATATGGCGCGTGGGTCGGGCGACCACCACGTAATCGGATCCACGGACCAGGGGAAGATGCCGCTGCGGTAAGCCAGCAGCAGGCGCGGCACGGACAAATCTCCGCCGACCGCCACCAGCCCTTCCGCGTCCGCGCCGCGCGGGTTGGGAAAGTGCAACTGGTGATCGAGCAGGGTGAAGCGCATCGTGAGTGTGTTTCTTTGGCCGGTGGCCAGCCGCGCGGCAAGGGCGGGGCAGGCCCGCTCGCCGCCGGCATCGGCACCGATTTCATTCTTCCTTATGCAGCGCCGCGAGCAATTGCAACTCAAAGAAGCCAGCGATCTCCATGAACAGGAGATCGCGGACGGAAACGTCGTCGAGTTTGGGCGGCATCGCTTCCGGCTCGTTGAGTTGAATCCAGCTTCCGATTCGGATGTCGTTCAGCACTTGCAGGAGCCATTCAACTTCAGCGGGCGCCAGTGAGAGGCGGCCTCCTGTCTTTGTTGGCGCAAACCGCTGCCGATCCGCCAGCAGCGCCAGTACCTGTTGCCGGTTTTCTGCCCGCTGTTCGGCGAGGGCTTCGTTCAGCAATTGCTGATTCGCCTCCGGGTGAGGAATCCGGCCAGTTCGGCTGAGTGCCTGGTGCGCGGGCGGAATGCGCGGATACAACTGCAGGATTTGCGGCAGCAGGAATGCCTCCTGCCGATCGAGGTGAAACAGCAGCCGTGCGCCGGGGGTTGGGACCAGCTTCATTCGTCCCGCTCCATCGTCGCGTGCAGCGAGTATTTTTGGAGTTGATGCACGTAATGCTCCGCCTTCTCCAGACTCTCGCGTGCCAGCACGCTCTTGCCCTGCTCATGCACCTGCCGCATGTGAAACTCCGCCTTGGCGCGCGCCCAGCCGAAGACCTTCTGAAAGACATGCGTGACGTAGTCCACATAATTGACCGGGTCATTCCAGCAAATGACCAGGTAGCCCGGGTCCAGGCTGGACTTTGGCCGATCCTCGGTCGTTTGGACCAGGCCAGGCTGAATTTCCGGCGTTGCTATTCCCGCCATGATGCCATCTTACCAAAGGCGGCGCGGCTTGTCGAGCCACGCCGCCGGCACCTCACAGTTTTGGGCAACATACTCAAGAGGGGAACCGAGCTATCGTAGGCTCCGATGCTTCAAACGGCGATTACGCTGTGACCCTCTCGGTTTTGGAACTCCCCGCACAACGGCAGCCATCCGTTTGAAGCGCTCTTCCATAGACGCTTTCCAGGCTTACCCTCACTCTTGCAAATACCGCGAATCAGGGCAGACATGAGCGCCTGTCCTGCCGATCTAACAGGGGAGGCGCGCCACCATGCCGCGGTACCGGGGCGTGGGAGTTCCCGTTTATTGCTGCGAGGCACTGAGTGCCTGGTCAATATCGGCCTGGATGTCCTCGAGGTCCTCGAGACCCACCGAGACGCGGACGTAGTCGGGCGTGACGCCCGCCGCCGCTTGTTCCGCCGGGGTTAACTGCTGATGCGTAGTGGAAGCCGGGTGAATTACCAGGCTTTTGGCGTCGCCGATGTTGGCCAGATGCGAGAGCAGCTTGACGGCGTTAATGAACTTCCGGCCGGCGGCCAAGCCGCCCTTGATGCCAAAGCCCAGGATGCCGCCGAAACCGTGTTTCAGGTAACGGGCGGCGATGGGGTGGTTGGGGTTGTCCGGCAGGCCTGGGTAAATGACCCAGCTTACCAGGGGATGCTGCTGGAGCCAGCGCGCCAGGGCGAGCGCATTGGCCGAGTGCTGCTGCTGGCGCAGCGGCAGCGTCTCCAGGCCTTGCAGGAACAGGAAGGCGTTGAAGGGACTCAGGCAGGTCCCGAGGTCTCGCAGCAGTTGCACCCGCGCCTTGAGGATGAAGGCCACATTGCCCATGCCCGGCACGTTGGAGAAGGCCTCCCAGATTTTCAGGCCGTGATAGCTCGGGTCCGGTTCGGTGAACTCCGGGAACTTCCCGTTATTCCACTGGAACTTGCCCGAATCCACAATCACTCCTCCAATCGAGGTGCCGTGCCCGCCGATATACTTCGTCGCCGAAGCCACCAGGATGTCGGCGCCATGATCCAGGGGCCGCACCAGGCCCACGCCGACGGTATTGTCCACCACCAGCGGCAGACCGGCGTCATGGGCAATTTGGGCCAGCGCCGCGAAGTCCGGCACGTCCAGCCGCGGATTACCGATGGTTTCGACGTAAAGCGCCCGGGTTTTCTCGGTGATCGCCTGCCGGAACGTCTCCGGTTTCTGCGAGTCCACGAATTTAACCGTGCGGCCCAGCTTGGGCAGTGTGTAGTGAAAGAGTTGGTAGGTGCCGCCATACAGGTTGCTGCCCGACACAATCTCGTCGCCCAACTGCGAGAGGTTCAGCAGCGTCAGCGTCGTGGCCGTCTGCCCCGAAGCCACCGCCAACGCGCCCGTGCCGCCTTCAAGGGCGGCAACGCGCTGCTCGAACACATCCGTGGTGGGATTCATGATGCGCGTGTAAATATTGCCGAACTCCTTGAGCGCAAACAGGTTGGCCGCGTGGTCCGAGTCTTTAAAGACAAACGAGGTGGTCTGATAGAGCGGCACCGCGCGTGCGCCGGTGACCGGGTCCGGGGTCTGGCCGGCATGCAGCGCCAGTGTGCGAAGGTTTTTAGACGTATTATTCATAAGCTTGTTGTATAATAAACTTCTATTGCTGTTATGCAAGCATCCGAAGGATATACTCCTGTCGAGGGTGCCTACTTGGGGTTTTGGCAAACGGACTGATTCTGTGCCAGCTTTGCGAGGTGGGCTAGCGGGCGCGGTTTTTGGGTTTTTGCAGGGCGTGGCCGTATTGGCGTTTGAAGCTGTGGCAGGAGGCGAAGTCGGTTTTGCCGTCGTCGTTCTCCCAGACTTCGTCAAAGCGAGCCTCGCGTGGCGGGCGGCGCAGGGTGCTTTGCCGCAGGATGTTGCCTTGCTCGTCGCAGGTGATTTCGATGAAGCGCGGCTTTTGGAGCCGGTTCAGGCGGTTGGACAGGATGACCAATACTTGGCGTTTCATAGTCGGCTATTTGCAGCGCACCAGCACGCGCAGCCGCTTGGTTTTGTAGGTGCCTGCGTTGGCGGCGAAGGTCCAGTCGGGGTTGCCTTGGGGCTGGTTGCCGATCCCGAGGTCGGCGCGGCTGCCTTCGTTCCAATGGTTCAGGGCGAAGAGCGTCTGGCGCGCTTCGTGGTTATGCACCTGCATGGAGCCGTAGCCCGCGACTTCGGCTGACGGGGCGTCGCCGAAGTCCCAGGTTTGCGCGGAGGCGTGCGGCACGTTGGCGGCGTTGGCCGGGCCGTAGTTGTTGGGCCAGAACTCAAGGTTGCCACCGGCCAGACCCGTGCCGGTCACGATGCCCTTTACGTTGGAATAGACGTTCAGGTTGGCAATGTTTTGCTGGAAATGCGCGCCCGTTCGGCCTCGCGGAACACCAAGCTTGCCCGGCGCGTCGGTGAAGGCATCCATCGAGACATACAGGTATTGGGTGGGGCGGTCGGCGGGTTGCAACTCCAGGAAGTAAGCCACCCGGTCGAAGGGCCGCTGAATCTTGCTGCTGTTATCCACTTCATAGACGAAGTCCCGGCCCAGCTTGTTCAGGTCTAGGTCATACACCAACTGGTAATCTTTGGCCTCGGGCACCTTCAACTCCAGCCAGTCGCGTTTGGGGGCTTGCCCGGCGCGGAAGGCGCCTGCGGGCAGGCCGGCGGCGTTCATCAGGTTCGGCTCAGCCAGCATGTGCCAGGCAAAACGCATGGCGACGGGGTGTTTCACCTCCGGGGCGCGCAACACCACGGAAGCACCGTCTATGCGGGCATCGGCTTTAACGAAGCCACCTTGGTCCGCATCAATCACCTCGAACCAGTTCAGCGGCTGACCATCGCGACTGACCAACCCGCCACCGACATGGTCGAAGGTCACGCGCAGGGCGTCGCCTTCCAGGGCCAAGGACTTAAACGTCGGTCCGGAGTAAGCCACGGCTTCCTGTCCGTAGGTCCGGGCCAAGGCCCACAGCGCCAACCGCCGCCCCACCTCTTGCTTGTTGGTGGGATGAATGTCCTTGAGGTCGCTGATGTCGTTAATCACGGCCATGCCGGTGAAGGGCACCGCCTGCGCCGCTGTCTGCGCCTCCCAGAACTCCCCGAGGGTTTCCGGGTCAAAGCTGTAAGTGAACGGCGCGATTTGCACAAAGTAGAATGGGAAATCGCCCTGCCCCCAAACCTGCCGCCAGCCGCGGATGAGCGCCTTCATCCGCTCCGTATACAACTTGCCTTCGGTGGCGTTGGATTCACCCTGGTACCAGATTGCCCCACGCAATGGGTATGGGTGCAGCGGGTGGATTTGGCCGTTGTATAACGCGGTCGGATGCTGCAAATCACGCGGAGGTAGCAGCTCCTCGGGGTAGACTGGCATGGCCGGGACAAGCTGGCGATCGGTCAGTGCCTGCCGGGCGGACGCCATCCAGCGCCCAACGACTTGCAGAAATTGCTCCAGCCGCTGCTGATGGAGTTGGGTGCGCGGATCGCCCAGTTGAACTTGTTCGTATTGCGTCTGCAATGCCGGCACCGCGGCAAAGCCCTCCGGCGGGGTCCACGATTCGATGCGTGTTCCGCCCCAACTGGAGTCAATTAAACCGATGGTTACCCCGAGCTTTTGGTGCAACTCGCGCCCAAAATAATAGGCGCAGGCGGAGAATCCACCCCAGCCGCCTTCGGCGATTGTCTGCGGGCTGCATACTTTCCAAGCTCCCTCGATATCGTTCTGCGGCTCCGGCTTCCAGCTTTTGCCCACTTTCAACAGCCGGATGCCCGGATGATGAGCAGCGGCGATCTCCGCTTTAGCATCCTTGGAGACCCCCACGCCCATTTCCATATTCGACTGCCCCGAGCATAGCCACACTTCGCCGATCATCACATCCTCGCAGCGAACCGAGCTGGAACCGCTTACGAGGAGAACGTGGGGGCCGCCGGCTTTCAGCGCCGGGAGTTTCGCCTTCCATTCGCCGCGGTCGTTGGCTGTAACCTGCTGGTGGAGGTTTGCGAGTGCGACCCGGACGGTTTCACCGGGCTGCGCCCAGCCCCAGATCAACACCGGCTGGTCCTGTTGCAGCACCATGTGGCTGGAGAAAACATGCGGCAGGCGCACTTCCGCCCGGGTGGTTCCCGGCAAAGCGCCCGCCATGGCCAAGGCCATCACAGCCAAACCGATTGCGACACTCAATCCTGATCTACGCATAGTCTTTTCCTTCAAATACAGCTTTCTGGTTTCCGTGTCCGGGGAAACGCTTCGTCGGTCCCTGGAGCGTTGGCAGTATTCTCTTCCGCATCAGACCCGTCAATAACAGGATGATTCCGGGGCAGATTTTCGACGTGCGTTGCCAGGCGCTTGGGGGCACACTCTCTCCCACGCATGGCTGTCATTAAACCCTTCGCCGCCTTACGACCGAAACCGGAACTGGCGCCGCGAATCTGCGAGCTGCCGTACGATGTGATGTCCTCGGAAGAGGCGCGCCAGATCGCCGCGGGCAATCCGCTGAGTTTCCTGCACATCAGCAAGCCGGAGATAGATTTACCGCCTGCCACCGATCCTTGCGCGCCGGAAGTGTATGTCCAGGGCCGGAAAAATTTCCGGCGCTTGATCGCCCAGGGCGCGCTTCGGCAGGATACCCAGCCGTGTTTTTACCTTTACCGCCAGGTTATGGGTGCCCATAGCCAGGCGGGACTGGTCGCCGCGGCAAGTTGCGCAGATTATCGCGAAGGCCGCATTAAGAAGCATGAGTTGACCCGGCCCGACAAGGAAGACGACCGTCTGCGCCACATCGAGGCGCTCGAATCCCAGACGGGTCCGGTGTTCCTGGTCTATCGCGCGACGCCCGGTCTGGACGCGCTTGTCGCCCGGCAAACCACTGCGGCTCCTGATGTGGACTTCATGGCCCCCGACGGCGTGCGGCATACCGCCTGGGTCATCGCCGAGGCGGCGGCGATTCAGTTCATTGAGGCTGAGTTTGCCCGGATGCCCGGCCTTTACATCGCCGACGGCCACCATCGCTGCGCTGCCGCCGCGCGGGTCTGCCAGGCGCGCAACGGTGCGGGCGGGAGCGCCCGCTTCCTCAGTGTCCTCTTCCCGCACAACCAGATGCAGATTCTACCCTACAACCGCGTGTTAAAGGATTTGAACGGCCTTTCTCCCGCGCAGTTGCGGGAAAAGCTCGCTTCCGTGTTCACTTTCCAGCACCCCGGAGTTGCCACCCCGGCGCGCAAGCATACGCTGGGGTTTTACCTTGAGGGCGAGTGGCACGGACTACACTTCCTGCCGCCGTACACGGCTGTCGCCGACCCGATCGAGCGGCTCGACGTCACGCTCCTGCAGAAGCAGGTGTTAGCGCCGATTTTCGACATCCACGACCCACGCACCAGTGAGCGCATTAATTTCGTCGGCGGCATTCGTGGCACCGCAGAACTGGAGAAACTGGTTAACCGTGGTGAGTACGCCTGCGCCTTTTCGCTGTTCCCGACCAGCATCGAGGACCTGATGACGATAGCCGACGCCGGAGGCATCATGCCGCCGAAGAGCACCTGGTTCGAGCCCAAGCTCCGCGATGCCATGTTCTGCCACATGATTTGACGCCGCCCGACCCTTTCTCTCCGAGAGCCGCCGCATCCTGTTGCTGGCGGTCTCCGCGCCCCGATGAACACAACCCGGTCGTTCCAACGTCTCCTTCAAGGCCCGGCGCCCCTGCTCGCGCTCGCGCCGATGCAGGATATCACGGACCTGCCGTTTCTGCGGCTTATCGCCGGCTACGGCGGGGCGGATGTCTATTTCACCGAGTATTTCCGAGTCTATGCCACTTCGCGGCTGAATAAGCACATCCTCAAATCCATTACCGAGAACCCCACGGGCAGGCCGGTCATTCCACAAATAATTGGCAGTGACATCCCGGCGCTCGTGCGCACCGCGCGCGAGTTGCAGCAATACCCGGTCCCGGCGGTGGATTTGAACCTGGGCTGCCCGGCGCCGGTGGTGTGCCGCAAGGGCGCCGGCGGCGCTCTGCTCCGCGACCCGAAGCGCGTGGATGCCATCCTCGGCGCGCTGCGCGAGGCGGTGCGCGTCCCGTTCACCGTCAAGACCCGCATTGGCTTCGACGCGGCGGAGGTCTTCGATGATCTGTTGCCCATTTTCGCCCGGCATGCGCTCGATCTGGTCACCGTGCATGCGCGAACCGTCAAGGAGATGTATCGGACGGAGGTGCATTACGATTTCATCGCGCGCGCGGTGGCCGGGCTGCCTTGCCCCGTGCTGGCCAATGGCAACGTGTATTCCTCGCCGAAGGCCGCCACGGTATTGCAGCTTACCGGCGCGCGCGGGCTGATGATCGGGCGCGGCGTCATCCGCAACCCCTGGCTGTTCCGGCAAATCCGTGAGCATCAGCGCGGCGAAACGGTCTTTATCCCCCGCGGGACTGACGTGCTGGCCTACGTCCGCGCCCTTTACCAGGCGGTTTGCTCCCCTGCGACGCGCGAGTCTGCGCAGGTGCAGAAGATGAAAAAGTATCTCAATTACCTTGGCGTAGGCGTGGAGCCGACCGGCCAGTTTCTGCACCAGGCCCGCCGCGTGACGACCACCGCCGCCCTCTTTGATGTGTGCGTCAAGTTTCTGGACCACGACCGGCCCATGCCGCTGGAGCCGTTCCCGCTGGCGCTCAAGGCGGGGGATCTCATGGCTGGCGAGCAGCGGTGAGTCTCCCGGCTTTCTGGTTTTGTCATCCGTAGCGGTGCGGCCGCTCCATCGCGAAGGCGTTTGGCAGGTGCCGCACTTCCCGCACTTTGCCATCCCGCAGCAGCACTTCCACGATGTCGAAGCGCAGCTTCACCGGCGGATTCCTCAACCGCCGCAGGTAATCCAGCGCAGCGCGCGTGAGCCGTCCCCGCCGTTCCCGGTTCACGGCCGCCGCCGGCCGCGCCCATTCCTCGGAAGAACGGGTCTTGACCTCAATGAAGACCAAGCAATCCCGGTCGCGGAAGATCAGGTCAATTTCGCCCCGCGGCGATCGGAAGTTGGCGGTGAGGAACTTCAGGCCCTGGCGGCGCAGTTGTTTTTTCGCCGCGCGCTCGCCCCGCTCGCCATGGCGCAAGTGCAGCGGCTTTTCATGCCCGCGCCACCAGGCGCGGATGCGGGCCGGTAGATTCATGGGTAGCCGGAACAGGATTGCTTTGCGTGCAGCCCGGCCTCTTTCTATAACTGCGGGGTGTGGAACTCAAATCAAATCTCCCCATGACCGCCGCCTCCGCCGCCCGCGCCTGCCCTGTGTGTGGGCAGGATGATGCCACGGTCTGGCTGCAAAAAAATGCGCTCCGTCTGGTGCGCTGCCGCCGATGCGCGATGATCTATGCCAATCCCGTGCCGACGGCGTTGGCCTCGGGCCAATACTACGACCGGGCGGGCGCGGATTACTATCTCTCGCCGGCCAAGCTGGAGAGCGACTACGCGCCGGTGCGTTATGAACGCGAACTGCGGCTGTTCCGCCGGCATTGTCGGGGCGGGGCGGTGCTGGACGTCGGCTGCTCGTCGGGCGCATTCCTGTTCCAGTTGGGGCGGCGCTTTCCGGGCGATTACCAGGGCCTCGGAACGGACGTAAGCGGTCCGGCCCTGGACTACGCAGAGCAGCGCGGCGTGGCGGTCCGCCGCGGCAGCTTCCTGGAACTGGACTTTGGTGGCCGATTGTTTGATGCCGTGACCTTCTGGGCGGTGCTGGAGCACCTGCTCGAACCGGCGCGGTTCCTCGCGCAAGCCGCGTCATTGCTCAAGCCGGATGGCCTTTGCTTCGTGCTGGTGCCCAATATGAAATCGCTCGCGGCCCGCCTGCTGGGCGCGCGCTACCGCTACCTCTACCCGCAGCATTTGAACTATTTCACGAAGGCGACACTGATGAAACTCGTGGCGCCGTGCTTCTCAGTCATCACCTTCCACACCACTCACTTCAATCCGATCATCGTGTGGCAGGACTGGCGCGGCGGCGGGCGCGACGTCTCCCCTCGCGAGCGCGCCCAACTTTTGCAGCGCACCACCGCCGCCAAACAACATCCGCTGCTGCGCCCGATGAAGGCGCTTTACGGATTGACGGAGAACGCCCTGGCGGCGCTGACCCTAGCGGACAACCTAGCCGTTGTCCTTCGACGGCGCGAGGCCCGGGAGGCCGAATCCTCTCCTCAACCGGATTGGTTTGCGTCAACCGGCCGTGAGGGTTAGTTCCTCCGCGAGTTGTTCCAGCCGTCGGACAGCCTCGGGGCCGAAGGACTGATCTAGATCGGCAAATTGCCGGCTTAACTCTGCCTGGTCGGCGGGAGTCAGAAAGCGGTCGGCCATAGGGAAAACCATTTCATCTTCCTTCCAGAGATGGTCGCGATAGAGTGCCACCAGGCCGCGTAGGATTTCGCGGAGCGCGGGCAGCGCGTCGCGTGGGTCTTGTCCGGGAGCGGGCGACCACTCCGCCAGCGCGCTGACCAAGGCACGGCCTTTCTCGTGTTCGTGGGTAAGTCCGCCAATCGGACAGCCCTGAGACGGCACGCCGCGCTCGACGAGCCGGGGGAAGAACAGGGCTTCCTCCTTGCCGTGGTGCAGTTGGTCCGCATACCCCCGGAGGAATTCCACCGCACCGGCGATTGTCCCGGGCGCGGGGAGTTGTCCGTTGTCCACGCCCGCGGCGATGACCTCGAGGGCGTTCACCACCGCTGCGATGCGGTCGTGTTCGGCTTTTAATATCTGGCAGGCGGTCATGTTCGGCCCTTTCCGCCGCGCGGTTTGTTTAGGGCGCCGGCGCGATACGATAGAAGCGCTGCGGATAATTCGTCGCCGCGTCGTCCACGATTTCCACCGTGGCGCCCGTGTTCGTCACGAAGCGGGCAAAGCTCCAATCGAACAGGTTGGTCGAGGTATAAAGCGCATAAGCGCCCGGGTCACCCGTTAAAAAGAGCTGGAAGCGGCCATCGGCCAGCCAGTTCGGTTGCGTCAGCAGCGGCGGCGTGAGCGGGGTTACCGTCAGCACCGCGTTCAAGCTGGTAACAGTGCCCACCGCATTGGTGACGAGCACGGAATAATTGCCCGCATCGCTCGGCGCGAGGTTCATGCGCGTATAGCTGCTGGCGGTGGCGCCGGCGATGTTGGTCCCGTTCTGGCGCCATTGATACGCGAGCGGGGCGGTGCCCCCGGCGTCAACGCCAAACGTGGCCTGGCCGCCCTGCACCACGGTCAGGCCCTGCGGCTGCGCTGTGAGATACGGCGGGATGTTGGTCACGAAGCGTTCCACGCGCACATTATCGAACATGGCAAAGCTCAGATTCGTACTGTCGGAAAGCGAATCAAAGAAATCCCACAGCCCGATGAAGATATTGCTGGAGGTGAAGCTGGCCCCGGGGATCGTCGCGATCTTCAAGCCATCAATAGACCAGTCCACCGTCGTGCCGGTCTTGCTGATGATTACATCGCGCCAGGCAAAACCAATGGTGCCCACAGCCAGCGCTCCGCTCTGCGCCTGCACGGCGGGCGCGGTCTGGCCGCCCGGGAAGGTGGCGGCATAGTAGCTGTTTCCGTTGCCGCGCGCATTGCTCGCCGTGCCGGCGGCATAAACGCCCGAGGCCGCGCTATGGTGGGTCGTGCCGGTGAACGCGCCGAAGTCGTTAATGGCGGTCGTCGAGGTATCGGAGGCCTGACCCTCGCCGTCGGCGGCGAACCAGTAGCCATCAGCCGTCGAACCGGCGCCGGTCCATTGCACCCGGTTGCCGGCGGTACCAATGCCCGCCGTGCCGTGCTGGGTCGAGCCGTTGCCCCCGGCGGGGAACGGACCGTTCTGGTTCATCCAGAGATCAAAGCGCAGTTGGTAATCGCCGCTGAAACTCTGGCCGACAGGCGAGATGTTGATTGCGGCGGCGACGCCCAACGAAACGTTGGCCTCGAATTTCACCCCCCGGGTCGAACCGTTGGCGGAGTTCGGCGCCGACGGGATGCCATAGGGCGCGTAGTTGTAATTGAACGTGACGCGGCAATCCGGGGAGGAACGGTTCACCACCCAGTTAGCAGCGGTGTTGGAGTCGAAGTCGTCGAGGAAAAGCGTTTGCAGCGGCGGGAGCATGATTTCGAGCAAAGCCGCCGGACTGGTCACCGTGCCAAACGCATTGGACACCACCACTTGGTAATAGCCCGAATGGGCGGGTTGCGCGGAGTTGCGGGCGAGGCTGCTTTGGGTGGCGCCCGCCAGGTCGGCACCGTTAAAGCGCCACTGGTAAGCCAAGGGAGCCGTGCCGGCCGCCGCGACGGACAAAACTGCGTCCGCGCCTTGTACGACAAGCTGCCCCGCCGGCGGGGTAAGGATAATCGGCGCCATATTCGTCGCCGGCGGCGCACTGAGGAAATTCAACACGTCCGCCATGTATTGATTGCGCCGCGTGGCGGAGGTGATCGTCTCGAATGGGAACCCGAACAATACCGTGCGGCCGCCGCCCGCTGAGCCATCATACTGAACCGCCGCCGCGCCCCCCGCCGCATAATTCATGGCCACGGCCGCCCCGGTGCCATACGGAGTGATCACGTCCGGTGTCTGCACCCAGTAGATGCCTTTGGTCCCATCATCCACGGTGACGCTGGCACGGCCCGCAAAGATGCCGCCGGGGGCGGCGTTGGCGGTATAGCTGGCCGAGTTGTCGCTGCTGAACGTGGCGTGAAGCTGTTGGCGGAGAAACGCGCGGTCCGCCGCCGTCGGCCCGGAGGGGCGGTCAAGATCGAACGCCACGTCCGCCCCGGAGACGAACAAGCTGCCGTTGCCCGCCAGGAACGTGGCAACCCGGGACTGCTCGACACTGCTGAAGGTTTCGCTGTTCTCGGTCTCATTGCCACAAGCCCAGACGACGATGGGATAATCCGAGAGAAGCACCTGGCTGGCGGAGATGGCTTCGTTTTGACAGGAATCAAACGCCATGCCGTAGGCGCTGATCGCCTGGCCGTGCGGCACGACGTAATCAAAGGCGTTGATTCGCCGCGGCCAGACCCGTTCGATGGATCCGCTGTTGCCCGGAGGCCGATAGTTCCTGGCCCCGACATTCATGCGCGGGTTGGTGGTGCGATCAAACCGGTCGAACGCGTTCACCACCAGCACCCGCGGGGCTCCCGCCGTCGCGGGCGTGCGGCACCCCACGACTTCCGAGGGCAGCGATTCACCGCCGGCATTCGCGGCGGCGATGCGGAAGTAATAAGCCTGGCCGGGGGCCAGCCCTGACACCGTATAGCTGGTGACATTGCCGACCGAGATGGGATTGCCGAAGCCATAGCCATTGGTGGAGCTATAGATGACGTAGTTGGTGGGCGACTGGCTGCCGCCCACGCTGGGCGGGATGCCCCATTGCAAGGTGATGTTGCCATTGGCCCACCCCAGCGCGCGCGGGTTGACCGGCGGTTCCGGCAGGAACGCCAGCGGCCCGGAGCCATACGTATTCATATATTTCACCACGGCATGCATCGCCGCCTTGCCGACCGCGGCCCGCGCTTTCGGATCCCGCAGCAGCGCGGAATCCGTCGCACTATCGTGAAACGCCACCTCGATGATGGTGGCCGGCATCTCGTAGTTGAACAGGCGGCCGTCAATTTCCGAGTAGCCGCCGGTGTAAGTCACGGTGGTCCGATTATACCACGGGTATTCCAGCGGCGGCGATCCCAGCGCCACCAGGTCATCGTTAACCTCCTTCCCGCAGATCTGTGCCAGCGCAGCCTGGTTGGTCGTGGGACTGCCGGTAATGAGGGCCACCGTTCCACGCCCGCCCCCCGCATTCGAGTGAAAACTGATATGGATGCGGTCATGCACGCTTCCGGAAGCCTCCCGGTTCATTTCCGCCGATATCCGGGGCGGGGTGGACCAGCTATCGCTTTCATCGTTGGCGCCGGAATCGTAAATCTCCGTTGGCATGCCCACGCCCAGGCCCGCCTGCACCCAGTAGCGGCAGCTTTCCTCCTCCCGCGGGTAGCCCGAAGTCCCGCCCCCGCGATCAATGTCGCCCATCCCGTTCCCAAAACGAATCGCGTCGGCGATAACCACGCTGCCGTTCGCCGTGTTCCGCAAGTTGCTGACAATGACCGCACCCACCGCCGCATTGGACCCGGCATTGAAGTAGTATTCGCCCAGGTAAACCCAGCCGTTGCCCACCCGGTAATGCGGGATGCGCACTTGCGATTCGCCGCCCGTATGCCGGATCCGATACAACTGGTCGCCCCGGTTGGCCCCGTGCGACGCCCAGCAATACACCGGATAATAACCCGTCACCGGAATGGTCGGCGTATAGGTTGCCGTTGCGGTCTCCGTGTTATCCAGGTTCGCATAGCGATAAGGCACGTCGCCAACCGTGCCATAGAAATAACTGGTGGCAGTGCTGTTGAACCAGGTGCCGTCAAACTTCACCGCCGCATCATCGTTGTCCAACACCACTTCATTGGTCTGGTATCCCAGCGGCCGGCAGGGAATCACCACCGCGCCCGCGTTGAAACAGTAAGTGGCAAACATGTTCAACTGGTCCACGTTCCCATAGTCCTCATTCATATCGAGCAGCACCGGGCGCAGCAAAACCCAACCGGACTTATACGTCCACCCATGTCCGCCATTCATGAAAACCAGCTTGCCGCTCAGCGCGCCGGCCGGTTGCGTCGCCGCCGGCGCAATGGGGCCAAAACCCTTGCTGGGGGCGGTTGCCTCCGCGCCCTTGGGCGGGACATCTATGCTTGACCAATCCGGCGAAGGCGGCAGCGGAGAAAGGAATGACTCATCCACCAGCCGGTCTTCCAGGCCGGCGAAAGCAGTCAAGCCAACAACCACGCAACTCACGAAAAGTGCACTACGAAATATACGGCGAAGCATAGCTATATCATGACATTTTTCAGCCAGATTACAAGCCGAAAGTTCGGCAAATATTCACCAAAATCTGCTGTCCGGAGCAGGGCTGTTGCCGCCTCGCCGGCCGGTTTTGCCCGGCGGTCAGGCGAGGGGGGCTGGCCTGCCACCGCTTATGAGGCTTTTGAGTTTTTACTCCCTTCTAAAGCGTTTGTGCTCCGAGGGACTTGCAAGCGGACAGGATGCCCGCGCGCCTGCCATGCCGGTATAAAATGCCCAGGTTAAACGTCCGGGGCGCAATCCGGCGGACGGCGGGCCGGTTCCACGGCAGCCGCAAGGAGCGTTCGCCGCAACCAGTCCAGCGCCTGTTCGGCGGTGACTTGCTTGAAGGTCTCGCGTTCGCCGGGATTGAAGCGGCGCTCGACCGCAACGCCGGTGGGGGTGGCCAGCCCGATGAATACCGTGCCGACAGGCTTTTCCGGCGTGCCGCCGCCCGGTCCGGCGATGCCCGTGACCGACAAGGCATAATCGGCGCGCGCGTGGCGGCGGACGCCGTCGGCCATTTCCCGCGCCACCGGCTCGCTGACCGCGCCGTGGCGGGCCAACGTGTCGGCGCGCACTTCGAGGAATTTCTGTTTGGCGGCGTTGCTGTAAGTGACCAGACCCGCCAGAAAGACAGCGGAAGCCCCGGGCACGTTCGTCACCCGATGCGCAAGGCAGCCCCCGGTGCAGGATTCGGCGAGCGCGAGGGTCGCCTTGCACTCCGCGAGCAGCCGGACGACGACCGTTTCCAGGTCTTCGCCTTCGACGCCATAGATCCGGGAGCCGAGCCGCTCTCGCACGATGGTTTCCGCCGACGCCACGCGGGGTTCCGCCTCGCTTCCGCGTGCGGCAAGGCGCACATCCACCCGGCCGGGACGAGCGCAATACCCCAGGTCCAGGCCAGCCTCGACCAGGCGCCGCAGCGGGGCGTCAAGCTGCTCCTGGACCGCCGACTCGCCAATGCCGGTCGTCCGGAGGATGCGGCAGACAAACTCGCCGGACGGCGGCAGCACGCGCCGCAGCAAGGGCAGCACCGATTCGGCAAACATCGGGTGCAATTCAACCGGCGGGCCCGGCAGCATCACCAGCCAGCTCGCCCGCTTCCCGGCGCGAAAAGGATTGGGCCGAACCTCCATCGCCAGCCCCGGCGCGGTGCCGTGCGGGTTGGGCAGGACGATTGCGCCCGCGGGAACCAGCGCCTGTACCCGGTTCCGCGCGGGCATTTCCCGCCGCCGACACTCGAAAAAGTGCCGGATGTGCGCCAGGACGGCCGCGTCCTCGTGCAGCGCTTTGCCCAGCAACTGCGCGATCAAGTCCCGCGTCAGGTCATCCGAAGTCGGCCCCAGCCCGCCGGTGGTGATCACGAGGTCGGCGCGCGCCAGCGCTTCGCCAACCGCCTGGCGGATGTCGGGGCCGGTATCCGGCACCGCGACCTGGCGGCTAACGGTGTATCCTTGATCCGTCAGGCGGCGGCAAAGCCATTGCTGATGGGTGTTGAGCACCCGTCCGAGCATCAGTTCGCTGCCCGTGTTGATGAGTTCGACGATCATCGCCCGGAGTGTACCGCCGGGCCCTGGCCGGCCAAAAGGCAAATGTTCGGCCGGGCGCAAGCACGGCGGCGCGAGGCGCCCGCCTCCCAGTCCCTGCCATCGGCCGGCCAACGAATCCCGGGATTCAGAGCGACAATAAATACTCGCACAGGTCGTTAAGCTGATCCGCGCTCAGGTGCGAGGTCTTGCCATGCCGGTCGGCCGGGTTGGCGGTGGTCAATACGTCGCGCAGCGTCCGGGCCGAGCCGTCGTGGAGATACGGCGCGGTGCGCCAAAGCTCGATGAGCGACGGGGTGTCGAAGGTGTCGTCGGCTTTATCGCAAGGCCCATGCGTGCCGACGTTGTAGCTCTTCAGATTGGTGAACCATGGCCCGGAATGGCAATGCGCGCAGGCGGTGTCCGCGCGGCGAAAGACCCGCCGCCCACGCCGGGCGGCGGCCGAGAGTTTGCCCGGGCGTCCATGCGGGCTGGGAATGGGCCGGAGCGATTGGATGTAGGCATCCACCGCCGCGCTGACAGCCGGCGGCGGGGTGGCGAACAGGATATGCGTGAAGCCGGCGCGGACGGCCGCGGCGGCGCTTTCCCGCACGCCGAGGCTCATGGCCGGGGGCGTCGCGAAGGCGCCCAGCAGGCTTTTGGTGTTTTTGGCGTTGCCGAGGCCGTCGTTGAGCAGGTCCCAGTTCAAGCCGTCCGTCCGCGCATCATCCGAATGGCAACTGGCGCAGCTTTGCCAGCCCTGAAAGCAAAGGCCCGCATCGTTGAAATAAAGCTCCCCCTGCTGCGCGGCGGCCAGCGCCGGCCGGGGGCCGAGCGCGATCGTGGCAGTCTTCGGCTGCGGGCCGTCCAGTTCGAATACGCTGAGGGTATCGGAGAAATAATTCGCCGTGTAGGCGGTCTGGCCAATCACCCGCACCCCGCGCGGGCCCAGGTCGCCGTCCGGCAAGGGCCGCCGCTCGCGCAAACCGGCAAGCAGGGACAAATCGTTGGGCACGTCGGAGGGCGCCTGCGAGCCAATGGTCGGGTAGGCGCCGCTAACGGTTGGTTGGAAGACGGGCGTGAGCCGGGCCAGTTTTTCCCGCAGGGCCGGGAAGTCCGTCACGCTAAGCTCATGCGTGCCGGCCAGCGCCACGACCAGCTTCCGGCCGTCGGCGCTCCACGCCGCGCCCCAGGGATTGGCCGCGCCCCGGTCCTCCGCATCAAGCAGCACCGTATTCACCACCTCCAGGCGTTCAAGGTCAATGAGGGTCTTGGCGTTGGTGTTCATCCAGCCGCGCTCCAGTTGCAAGGTCGGCAGGTGGAACCGCGCCAGAATATGTGTCGCAACCGCGTAACGGCCATCGGGCGAAAGGCTCAGGTCGTTGAGCAGGCCGCTGCCGCTGGGCAGCCAAAGCTCATCTACGACCTGGCCGCGCGCGGGGTCTATGACGCTGATCACCGCGCCGGCGTGCTCGACATCCGCGCGCCCGGCGTGCAGGTGATTGGCCACCAGCAAGCGCCGGCCGTCCGGGGTAAGGATGGCCGCCACCGGCTCCCGCCGGACGGCCACGCGGCGAATCTCTTTCTTCGCCGCCAGGTCGAATACGCTCACGTTGTGGTTGAAGCGGTTGCAGACAAACAGCGTCCGCCCATCCGGTGAAAGCACCGGGGCGCACGCGCTGTGGCCGGCGGGCAAGCGAGCCGTAATCCGGCCCCGGGGGATGTCCACGATGCAGACCTGGCTTTCCGGCGCGGCGCAGGTGACGAACAGGGTTTGGCCATCGGCCGCGACAGCCAGGCCGGTCACGGGCGCCGGCATCCGCGTTGAACCGGTCACGCGCCGCGCGGCCGGATCGAGCCATAACACGCGCCGGCCGGCGACGCATCCCACGAAGAGCGTGCGCCCGTCCGGCGTGGCCGCCAGCGTGGAAGGCGCAAGCCACGCGCCGTCAGCCGCGGCAACGGGAGCCGCCCCGCAGGAAAACAGCCACGCGGCCAACAGTCCGGCCCGGTGGGCCGTGGAGCGCAAGCTGCCGGAAGGACTCATCATATCGCAAGGGCACTTCTAACGGCCCAAACCCGCAGGGGCAAGCCCGAAGCCGGGTTTGTCCCGGCCATTTTGCCAGCCGCTAAAACGCCCGCCCGGGGGCCGCGCCCGCCGCCGGAAAGCCAGCTTTTGACTTGGGCGCCCCAGGGAGGGCATACTGCCGCCTATGGAACGGACTGACGCGGAGTTGATCGCGGCCGTGCGCAAGGGCGACGCCGCCAGCTTCGAGCCATTGGTCCGGAAATACTCCGCGCGGCTCTTTGGCATGGCCCGCCGCTACGCGCGCGGCGAGAGCGAGGTCGAAGACCTGGTGCAGAACATCTGGCTCAAAGCGTTTGCCAATCTGCCCAGCTTCCGCGGCCAGGCGCCCTTCGAGCACTGGCTGATGCGGCTGGCGGTGCGCGTGTGCTACGACTCGCTGCGCCGCCACCAACGCCACCGCGAAACGCTCTTTGCCGATCTGACCGAGCCGGAGGCGGACTGGCTGGAGCAGTTCGCCCGCCAGCCCGATTCCGCCCCGGAAGACGCCGAGGCCGCGCGCCAGCTCGTCGCGCGCCTGCTGGCGGGGCTTTCGCCCGCCGCCCGGCTGGTCATCACGCTGCTGGAACTCGAGCAGCGGTCGGTGAAGGAAGTCGCGCAACTGACCGGGTGGACGGTGCCGGTGGTTAAAATCCGCGCCTTCCGGGCCCGCGCCGCGATGCGCCGCCAGCTTGCCCGCGTTGCCAAAGAAAAGTATTTGTAACCGCGCCCCGCCGGCGGGCGTCTGAATCCTTGCAGCCTTTATGAACCTGGACGAACTGGAACGAAAACTGATGGCCGCCGCCCGGTCCGCCCCGCCGAACGAGCGGGTGCCCTGGGCGTTTGAGAAGCGCATCATGGCGCGGCTGGCCGGCCGGCCCGGGGCGGATGACCGGGCGTTGTGGGCGCGGGCCTGGTGGCGGGCGGCCGCGGCGTGCGCGGGCGTCATGGTGCTGCTGAGCGCCTGGACCTGGCTCACGCCCCCGGGCGGCGCCCCGGCGAACGATTTATCCCGGGCGCTGGAGCAAACCCTGCTGGCGGCCGCGGAACTGGAATTCCCCGGCGATTGGAACTGATGAACAACTGGAAGGTCATCCTGGCTACAATGGTCATCTTTGGCACCGGGGTGGTGACCGGGGGGCTGCTGGTGCGGCATGCCGAACGGGGGCGCATTCTCCGACCGCCGCGCCCCGGCGCCGCGGTCCGTCCCGCGCCGCCGGTCTCCGCCGGCGGAATGCGCATCGAGTTTCTGCGGCGCCTGGAACAGGAATTGGACCTGACGCCCGCGCAGCGCGAGCCGATTAACCGGATTCTCAAGGAGGGCCAGGAGCGCACCAAGAAGATCATGGACACCGTGGAGCCGCAGCGCCGGGAGGAGTTCAGCCGGACCATTGAAGCGTTCCGGGCGGTGCTGACGCCGGCGCAGCAGCAGCAGCTAAACGCATTGCTCAAACAGCAGCAGCGGCGCGCGCGCGAGCAGCGCAAGGCCGCGGCCCCGCCGCCGCGGCCGCGGCCCGGCGCCGCGCCAACCCCCTGAGCCGGACCGCCGCCGCCCCGCCCCCTAACGCGACCGCCACCGGCGCAGCCGCAGGGCGTTGCCGATGACGACCAGGTCCGACATCCCCATGGCCGCCGCGCACAGCACCGGGCTCAGGAACCCGAGCGCGGCCAGCGGCACGGCCAGGATGTTGTAGAAGAATGCCCAAAACAGATTCTGCTTGATGGTGCGCAGCGTGGCTCGCGCCAGCCCGAGGCTTTCCGGCACCGCCTCGATTTCCGACCGGAGCAGGATGATGTCCGCCGCCTCGCGCGCAATGTCGCTGGCGCGGCTGACCGCAATGCCCAGGTCGGCCTGCTCCAGCGCCGGCGCGTCGTTGATGCCATCCCCCACAAAAGCCACCCGCTGGCCTTGCCGCTGCAGCTTTTGCACCAGGGCCGCCTTTTGCTCGGGGCGGACCTGGGCAAAGACGTTCGCCGCGGAGATGCCGGTCTGCCGGGCGATGCCCGCGGCGGTCAGCGCATTGTCGCCCGTCACGAGATAAATCTGCAGCCCCTGCCGCGCCAGTTGCCGCACCACCTCGCGGGCGCCGGGCTTGAGCGCGTCCTTCACCGCAAACAAACCCCGCAAGCGATCCGCCACCGCCAGCCCCACCACCGTTGCGCCCTGCGCCGCCCATTCCGCGATAAAATCCTTTCCCGGCGCCAAATCCACCCCCGATTCCTCCAGCCAGCGCAACGCGCCCAGCCGGACCGCCACCGGCGCTCCCCGATCCACGGCAAGGGTGGCGGTCACTCCGCTTCCGCGAACCTCCTGCCAGCCGGCCAGCGGCGCGCGCGCCGCCGCCAGCTTCGCCACCGCCTGGCTGATCGGATGCGACGAATGTTCCGCCAGCGCCGCCGCCAGCTCCCGGGCGGACGCCGCGGCGGCTGGCCCGGCGTTCGACCCTCCCGGGGCCGCCTCCGGGTTCAGGAGGCGCCCCTCGTCCCACACTTTGACCACTTCGGCCCGGCCCGTGGTGAGCGTGCCGGTTTTATCGAACAGCACCGTGCCGACCCGTCCCGCCTTTTCCAGCGCCACGCCATCGCGGATCAGGATGCCGCGCTGCGCCGCGGCGTTGGAGCCGGCCATGATCGCCGCCGGGGTGGCCAGCCCCATCGCGCAGGGGCAGGCGACAATCAGCACGCCGGCGGCAATGATGAAGGCCGCCGCCAGCGCGCCCTCCGGCGGATGCGCCGCCCAGAGCAGCGGCGCCAGCGAATCATGCACCCGCCGGGCCCAATCAGGCGCCAGCCCCCAGCTCAACCCCGCCGCCAGCGCCACTCCCACCACCAGCGGCACAAAAACGCTGCTGACCCGGTCTCCCAGCCGCTGGATGTTGGCGCGGCTGGCCTGGGCGCGCTGCACCGCCGCGATAATGTGCGCCAGGGCCGTCTCCTCGCCCGTCGCCGTCACGCGCATCAGCAACCGCCCGCTGAGGTTGACCGTGCCCGCATACAGCCGGCTGCCGGGCGCCTTGTCCACCGGCGCCGATTCGCCGGTCAGCATGGATTCGTCCAGAACCGAACTCCCCTCCTCCGCCGCGCCGTCGGTCGGCACCCGGTCGCCGGGGCGCAGGACGACCCGGTCGCCTTCCCGCAACTCCGCCACCGGAACTTCGCGCTCCGCCCCGTCGGGGTCCCGCCGCCGCGCCAGCGCCGGGGCCAGGTTCAGCAATTGGCGCAGGGCGCTCGACGCCCGCGCGCTCACCCGCGATTCCAGCCAGTGCCCGACGCTGACCACCGTGATGATTGCGGCCGCCTCCATGAAATAAACATGGCCGCCCGCGCCGCGGAGCAGCGCCCACGCGCTATAAACAAAAGCCGTCGTCGAGCCCAGCGCCACGAGCGTGTCCATGTTGGAGCGGCCCGCCCGGAGCTGGCTCCACGCGCCCCGGTAGAACGGCGCCCCGGCCACGATCTGCACCCCGCTGGCCAGGGCCAGGGAAACCCACTGGAACCACCGCGTCAGCCCCAGCCCCAGGCCCCATTCACCCAGCATGAGGGGCGCCGTGCCCAGAATCCCCACCCACAGGTTTAACTGCCACCGGCCGGGCGCGGCCCCGGCGGCGGGCGCGTCCGCGATACGGGCCTCGAAGCCCGCCTCCGCGATCGCCCGGATCACCGCGTCCACATCCCGCGCCGCGCCGCCCGCCCAGCGAACCGCCGCCCGCTTCGCCTCGAGGCGAACCGTCGCGCTGTGGACGCCCGGCACGCTTTGGATGGCCTCGGCCACATGCCGGGCGCAGTTGGCGCACGTCATGCCCGCGATGGCCAATTCCGTTCCCGTCCGCGGAGCCGCCGGGGCCTCGCCCGCCGCGTCCCGCGCCACTGTTGGTTCAACTTGCATAGCCGTATGCGTTCAACATGGCCCAGGACGATTCTCCGGACAACCCCGGCGTGATGTTCTTTAAGAACCCCGGCGGGCCGGGCGTTTTGGGTTCCGGAACTCCGCGGGCGGCCGGCGGCGGAAAGCGCCCGGGACTTCACGCCGCGCTTGCCAGCCGCCGGAAGCGCGTTAAGCTGCCCGCATGAAGCCGAATCATTTGCTGGTGGCGCTCCTGCTCGTGCTGGCGGGGGGCGTCATGCGGGTCCACGCCCAACCGACCGAGGCCGAACGAAAAGACTTTGCCAGCGTGCAAGCCCGGGCGAACAAGGGCGATGTCGAAGCCCAACTCCTCCTCGCCACCTACTATACGCAGGGAATCGGCGTCACCGCATCCCCGAAGAAAGCCGTCCAGGCGCTCCGCCAGGCCGCGCTCCAGGGCTCGGCCATCGGCCAGTACCGCCTGGGACTGAAATATCTCGACGGCGAAGGCGTGAAAGCCGACAAGGTGGAAGGCGCCCGCTGGATTCGCCGGGCGGCCGATCAGAAGCTGGCCGAAGCGCAATTCGTTTTGGGCCAATGCTACACCTGGGGCGAGGGAGTCGGCCGGGATGTCGTTGAAGCCGCCAACTGGTATCGCAAAGCCGCCGATCAGGACCTGGCAGACGCCCAAACCGAACTGGGCATCTGCTACTTCGAAGGCAACGGCGTGCCCAAAGACATCCCCGAGGGGGTGAAGTGGACGCGCCGGGCCGCCGAACAGGGTTTTGCCCGGGCCCAAAACCGGCTCGGTCTTTGTTATTCAAAAGGCACCGGCGTGCCCCAGGATTACCAGGAGGCCTATATGTGGCTGAACCTCGCAGCCGCCCAGGGCGATGCCCGGGCGGAGGATGCCAAAATCAACCTGGCCGCCGCGGAACGCTTCCTCTCGCCCGAGCAGATCGCCGAAAGCCAGCGCCAGGCGCGCGAGTTTCGTCCCCGCAAAGCCGGATCGCCGGCCCCTCCGCCCCCCGCGCCCGCCCCGACGCCCGCGCCCGCCCCGCCCCCGCCCGCGCCTGCCCGCCCCGCCCCGGCCGGCTTCGTGAACGTCAGCGCCCCCGACGACGCCTGTGAAATCTTCGTTGACGGCGCCTTCGTCGGCCACACGCCCGCCCGGGTGAAATTGGCCGTCGGCACGCACGAGGTGGAGGTGAAGAAGCCCGGCTTCCGGCCTTACCGGCGGCCGCTGCAGATCACCGAAGGCTCGGAACTCACCCTGCGCGCCGTGCTGGAAAAGCAATAAGGCCTCGCGGCGGGCTCCGTTTTCGAGGCCCGCATCCGGCAGCCTTTCGCCTTGCCAGGGCGGGCGCAGGCGTCCAGGCTCCGGGGGCTGGCGACCCCCAGGCTGGCAAACTGGGGCCGCCGCGCCTTTGCTATGAAATACCGATTGTGCTTCACGCTCCTGCTGCTGCTGGTATTCACCCCCACGCCGATGCTGGCGCAACTGGCCGCATTTACCTACCAGGGACAGTTGCTGGATGACGGCGAACCGGCCAATGGCAGCTACGACCTGCGGTTTACGCTCGCCGACGCGCCCGCGCAGGGCCATCTCATCGCCGGCCCGCTCACCAACGCCGCGGTAGCGGTTCGCGACGGTCTCTTCCTCGTCACGCTGGACTTTGGCGGCTCCGCCTTCGACGGCTCGCCCCGGTGGCTGGAGATAGAGGTGCGGCCGGCCGGCCCCAGCGCCCCCTTCATTCGGCTAAGCCCGCGACAGCCGATTACGGCAACGCCCTACGCGACGCTGGCCGCCAGCCTGCTCCCGGGAGCGGCGGTTGCGCTCGACGGCGCGGGAATCACCAATCTCGACGCCTCGGCTTTGGCGCGGGGCACCGTGCCCCTGGCGCGTTTGCGCGGCATCACCGCCACGGAACTGGATGCCCATACCTGGCAGTTGGCAACCCAGGGAACGGCCGGGCTGAGTTTCACCCCGCAGTTTGGCCATGCGAACCTGACGAACTGGGCCAAACTCGAGACGAACGTGCTGGCCGGTTTGGCGGGCGCGGGCACCAGCCTGGCGGCGGGGACGAACTGGCTGCGCGCGATCAGCAACGCGGTTCCGGGGGTTTACACCAACAGCGGCAACCTCTGGGTGAGCGGCTCGACCCTCCCCGCGGCCAACGGCCTTTACACGCTGGCGGCGGGCGCGGTCTTCGAGCTTTGCACCAATACCGTTGTGTGGACGAACCAAAACCACTATGGCGCGTTCGCTCCCGCCGTTCGCGACGTGGATATTTGGAGCAACCAACCCCTGACCATCACGAACCCCTCCGGCGCCGCCGTGCTGTCCAACGCGAGTTTCGTATCGTCCGGGGACGTGGTTTACTACGTGCCAGGCTATCCCGCGGGCATTTTCCTGACCAATAATGGCGTGGCGGACGGAGTGTTGCACTGGGCCAGCAATACACTCGTGGAACCGGGCTGGCACGTGGCGGGCTGGCAGGCGTCCGGGCCGCTGCAGTTGGAGGGCGGCCGCTATGTCGGAGACGCCAGCGGCCTGTCGAATATGCCTCCCGTCGTCCAGGCAAAGCTCAACGACACCCTGCGCGTTTCCGAGGGCGGGGTGTTTCGCCGGATATTTCACGCGCCCCCGCTGGGAATCTGCACCTGGCCCGCGTTTTCCCGCCAGATTAATGACGAGGTCGTGCGCGGCCTGGCCGACAGTTTATACACGAACCACCTGGTCGAGCTTGGCTGGCGGCTGCTGCAACTGGACGGCGGCTGGCAGGGCGGCACCAACAACTCCGGCCGGGACACCAACGGCTTGCTCACTTACCATCCCCTCAACTTCCCCGACTGGGACGGCACCCGGCGCTACCTGCGCGAGCGCGGCTTGACGCTCGGCCTGTATCACGAAATGACCAAGGGAAATGAAGGAATGCGCCTGACCAATCATTACGTCGCGGATGCGGCGGCCCTGCACTCCTGGGGAGCGGACTATGTGAAGATTGACGAAGGAACGCGCACGCTGGCGGGACGGTTCAGCGAGTTCGCGGCGCTGCGGGCGGCGGGCGATGCCATCGGCTGGAACCCTTACCTGATGAACGGCTCCTGGACGACCAACCCCGCGCCGGATGCGCGGTTCCCCCTGGTCATAGATGCCGTCCGGCTGGCCTATGGCGACCTTTACATCGGGGGCAACCCCGCCTCCGCCTTTAATGCGCTGATGGCGAACTTCCGGCGCGGGATGCGATACCTTTCCGCGTTCGACAACCAGCCGGGCAAATGGAAGGACTTCGACTTCCTTACCTTGTCGCGGGTGACGGGCGAACACAGCCTCCGGATCCGGCAAACCGCGCTGAGCTTATGGAGCATTGCGCCCTCGGCGATTCTGCTGGACCTGGTCACGCCCGATATGCTCCCCTTGCTGACCAACCGGGCCTTCCTGGCCGTGCATCAAGACCCCCTTTGCGCGCCCGGACGGCAGGTCGCCAGCAATGCCACCTGCGAGGTCTGGATGCGCCCGCTCGTTTCCGGAGCCAAAGCCCTCTGCGTGTTCAACAAAACGGCCAGCCCGCAAACCAATATCGTCACGTTTTCCTCCCTGGGCCTGACCCCCGGCCCCGACTGCTATGCCAGGGTGTATAGCGTGTGGGATAACCAGACCTTGTACTACGCGACCAACGATTTCTCCATCAACCTCACCAACTACTACGCCAACCTGCTTGTGGTCTCGCCCAACCGGCTGGCCGCGGCGGCCTCGTTCCTGCCCACGACCAATCTGCCCCTGCCCGGCGCAACCTGGACGCTCCGATCAGATGGGACCCACCTCTACTGGAGCAGCCCGTGAGCACCCGGCGCGCCCTGGCCGGCGGCCTTTCCGTCATCCGCGCGAAACCGCGGGGGCATTACCACTTCTCTTGGCGGACGTAATCGGCGTTAAAGCGGGTGCGCGGGGGCGGAGCTTCGCCGGGCTGGCCGAGCGAAATGGCGGCCACGGGAACAAACGAAGCCGGCAGCGAGAGCAACTCCTTGACGCGCTGAATCAGGGGCTCAACGGGGTGGATGCCCACCCAGCAGGCGCCCAGGCCGTGCGCGTGCGCCGCCAGCAGCAGGTTCTCGATGGCCACCGAGCAATCCTGCAGCAGGTAGCTAAGCTGGCGCTCGAACGCAACGTCCAGATCGCCGCAGACCACTATGGCCATCGCCGCCGCCGATAACATGGCCGCTCCGGGATGCAGCGTGGCCAGTTTCGCCAGCATCTGCCGGTCCCGGACCACCACAAACCGCCACGGATCTTTCGTCATCGCCGAAGGCGCGGCCATCGCCGCCTCCAGCAGCCGGGTCACCACCTCGTCGTCCACCTCCCCGGGGGAGTAAATACGAATGCTGCGGCGGCCCAGGATAAAGTCCAACATTTGAGATCTCGGGGTGGTCATAATTGTCGCATTAAATAAAACTCCCCCTGTCTAACGGGTTTGCCCACCGTTTTCAACCCGGAATTGCCCCGACCTCGCCCCGGTCTCCCGCCCCCGCCGGGCACCCGGTCCGGAATTCAATCCCGCAGCCTCCTCCTTGCGCCAGCCTCTCGGCAGCCCCATTCCTGCCTCCTTCTGAGCCGTGTACAAGGGGTGTACAAGGGATGCTCACCGGGTGTACATAGGATTTTGCATAGTACATCCGGTGAGCATCCGTTGTACTCCCGTTGTACATCCCTTGTACACAGCTAAGCGATAGCTATGGAATAGCTTGGAATGACGAAGGTTAGGTCGAAAATGGCGGTTGGAATGGTTTAATGGGCTTGGAAGTGAAAACTGTCCAATAATTGGACAGTTTTCTGGAGGTTGGAGTGGGTTTTAATCGTCTGATTTGGTCCCGAACGATGGGCAGGCGGGGAAAGAGGGGGCCGGGGTTGAGGTGCTATTGGATTACGGCCAGCCCTAACCGCAGGGGGTCAGTCGAGGGGTGGTGCAGGTTCTTCCGCCGGGCGTGGTGGGAAGGTTTCCGAGCCACGTATTGGGCGGCAGGCTGCGGCCGGGCGCTGCGGGGGGGCATGCGGCCTATCGAAAAAAGAAAGGGCGCGGGCAGGCTGTTGACCCTTGCGCGGCGCCCGGCTGCTGTTCCCTGCCGGGGATGAAACGGGCAGGCAAAGGGTGGCCGCGGCGGTTAGCGTTGCGGGCTTGGATAATCGGCCGGCGCTTGAAACGGTCCCGCTTTGAGGGCGGCCAGGTCGGAGTCGGTGATTGCCGAGGCGCTGAAAAGAATGACGCCGGCCGCGCCGAGTTTTCGCGCGAGTTCGATTTCTTGCAGGACGGTCGGCATCGGGGTTTCGCCGCCGCTCCATTTCACCCCGATGCCGATGAAGACGGGGCAGGGTTGCAGGTCTTTGAGGATGGTCTGGGTCAGGCGGGTGAAGAACTCCAGGTTGGGGGTATAATTCTGCGAGGCGTAGTAATCCAGCCACCCCAGTTCCGCCCAGCGTTTCCAGTCACGTCCGAGTTTGCGGTCGGAACTCCAGTAGGGGCCGCCGTTGACGGAAAAGATGGGGCGGGGGTTGCGTTTTTCCAGCTTGGCCCGGAGCGCGCGGATGAACTCGGTGGTGCCCAGGCAGCGGAAATCTTCGGCCGCCGGGCTGTTGATGGCATCCACGATATCCGTGCCGTGGATTTTCCGGTACAGGGAACGGCAGAGATCGCAGGCGCAATTCCCGGTGGTACCATAACCCGGTTCTTCGATGTGGATGGAAATGCCCGGGTAGCGGTCCAGCAGAGAGTCCACCTGCTTCAACTGCCAGGCCCGGGCTTCGGGGTGCATGGGGCAGACATCGTTCATGGGCGAGGTCACCTGCGGCGACTGGCCGGCTTGGGCGGGCGGGGTTACCCGGCGCGCGGCCCAGGCGGGATCGCCGCCGTGCCGGGGGTTGAAGTCCGGGCTGCGCGCGAACCGGTAATCCGTGAAGGAATACCAGAGATGCACCTGCAAATGGCGTTCGCGGGCGCAGCGGACCAGTTCCCCGAGCGCATCCCACCGGGCGGTGGGCTGGTTGGTTTGATAGGCGGGATCGGTCAGCGCGGCGATGTAATCGCTGGTCACCCAGGGGAGCACGAAATTGAAGTGGGCATCGGCGTAGCGGTCGGCGAACGCCTTGACCTCCGCCTTGCCGCGGTCCGGGTCGGGGTTGAAGTGGGTAAGGTGGACCCAGATTCCGCGGGCTTCCGGGGCGGCGGCGGGCGCGGCGGTATAGCCCGGCCCGGCGGCGAGCCAGAGCAGCAGCAGGGCGGCCGTCAGCGTCAGCGCCCCGGAGCGGGCGCCAAAGCCCGTGGAATTAAGGGCCGAACTTCGCGAGAAAGACAAGTGCCGGGCAGCGGTGGTTTTCATGCGAATTACTTTGGGGCGGGCGCGGCGGGAAGTCAATGGGGATGCATTGTGGCTTGCGCTTTCGCGGGCCGGCCCAACAATTCCCGGTCGAATGTCGCAAAACCGGAATCAAGAACGCGCATGGTGGGTCGCCGCCTTGCTGGTGCTGGCGGTGCTCGCGGTGTACCTGCCGGTGGTGGAGCTGGACTTCATCAATTTGGATGATGACGACTACGTCACGGCGAACCCGCAGGTGCGGCAGGGGTTGACGGGCGGCGCCGTGCGCTGGGCGTTCACCCGGTGCCATGCGGCGAACTGGCATCCGCTGACGTGGCTGTCGCACATGCTGGACTGCCAAATCTACGGGCTGCGGCCCGCGGGCCATCACGCGACCAATGCGCTTTTTCATGCGGCCAACGCGCTCCTGCTGTTTCTTTGGCTTCGTTCCCTCACCGGCGCGTTTTGGCGCAGCCTGCTGGTCGCCGCGCTCTTTGCCGTGCATCCCCTGCGGGTCGAATCCGTGGCCTGGGTGGCGGAACGCAAGGATGTGTTGAGCGCGTTTTTCGGGTTGCTGTCGTTGTGGGCTTATACCGCGTATGCGTCCCGCCGCCGGGCCCGTGAGCCGGAGCGGGCCGGCGCCGCGCCGGCCGGCGGCGGCGCGGGCGGGGTTAAGGGAGCGGCTTTGGTTTGCTATCTCCTGTCGGTGGGATGTTTGGCGCTGGGGTTGATGAGCAAGCCGATGCTGGTGACCTGGCCGTTGGTGATGCTGCTGCTGGATTATTGGCCGCTGGGGCGGATCGGGAAATGGAACGCGCCGCGCGGCGGCGCGGCGGTTTTCGGCCGGCGGCGGTGGGTTGGGCTGCTGGTGGAGAAGGCGCCCTTTTTCGCGCTGTCCGCCGCGTCTTGCGGGGTGACGGTCTGGGCGCAGAAAGCGGGAGGGGCGTTGGTGGAGCTGCAATCGCTGCCCCTGGGCGCGCGGCTGGAGAACGCGGTGGGCGGCTATGGGCGGTATTTGGGGAAGCTGGTTTGGCCGGCGGACTTGATCGTGCACTATGATTCCCCCGCCTTTGCGTCGGCCGCCGCGCTGGCGGCGGCGCTGGGGGCGCTGGCCGCCGCGACGCTGCTGGCGTGGGGGCAGCGGAAGAAGCGGCCGTACCTGCTGATGGGCTGGCTTTGGTATCTGGGCATGCTGGTGCCGGTGATCGGTTTGGTGCAGGTCGGCAGCCAGACGATTGCGGACCGTTACACGTATCTGCCGACGGTGGGGTTGTTAATCATCGCGGCGTGGGGCGCGGGCGAGCTTGCGGGGGCGGGACGCCGGCGACGGTGGGTGGTGGCGGGGGCGGCGGCCGCGGCGCTCATCGCCTGCGCGCGCGCCACCGGGGCGCAGTTGCTTTATTGGCAGAACTCCGAGACGCTCTTTCGCCATACGCTGGCTTGCGCCCGGAGCAACTGGCTGGCCTGGAACAACCTCGGGGAGTTCCTGGCCGGGCAGCGGGCGCTGCGGCCGGCGGAGCTTTGCTACCGGGTGGCGCTGGAGATCCGCCCGCAGTCGGAGGTGAGCTGGCGGAATCTGGGCGGCGTCCTGCGCGACCAGAACCGGAATGAGGAGGCCATCGCGGTTTATGAGGCGGCGCTGCGCCAGGACTCCCGGTTCGTGACCGTGCGCAACGGCCTGGCGACGGCGCTGGCCGCGAGCGGGCGGCTGGCGGAAGCGCGGGCCCAGTGCCGGGAAGCGGCGCGGCTTGACCCGGCGGCCGCCGAGCCGTACAGCAACCTGGGCGCCTTGCTGGCGCGGGAGCGTCAATGGGATGAAGCCGCCGCGGCGTTCCGGCAGGCCCTGGCCCGGGACCCCGTCATGAGTGAAGCCCGCTGCGGGCTGGGCGGAGTGCTGGCGAATCAAGGCCACTACGAGGAAGCGGTGCGCGAGCTGGCCGGGCTGCTGCGGCTTCAGCCGACGAACACCGCGGCGCGGCTGCAGTTGGCCGGCGTCTGGCTGGTGCGGGATCGGCTGGACGAGGCGCAGCGGGAGTATGCCGAGGTGCTGCGCCACGATCCCCGGAATGCAACCGCGCATTATCGCCTGGCCCAGTTGCTTTTACAGCGGCACGACCCGCGGGGGGCGATCGAGCACTACCGCGCCGCCCTCGCCGCGCGGCCGGGTTATGGGGAGGCCCTCAACAACCTGGCCTGGACGCTGGCGACCCACCCCGACCCGCAATTCCGCGACGGGCCGGAGGCGGTTCGGCTGGCGGAGCGAGCCGTCCGCCTGACGGATCAGCGGCAGGCGCTTATGTGGGGGACCCTGGCGGCGGCCTGCGCTGAAGCGGGACGCTTTCCCGAAGCGGTGGCCGCCGCGGAACGAGCCCGGGAGCTTGCGGAAAAGGCCAACGACGCGGACGCCGCCGCGTTCAACGCCCGGATGCGGGAGCTTTTCCGCGCCGGCCAGCCGTATCGCGAGGCTCCGTGATGGGCGCGGTTCCGGCGGCGGCGCCCGCCCCCCGGCCCGGATGGAACAGCGGCCAAAGCCGGGCGTCGCGACGGCACCCCTTGCTTGCGCGGGCGCGGTTCGCATGCTAGCGGTTAGCTTGTTGTGAGAAACAACCGTTTACCGTGGATGGTTTTGATATTTTGCGCCCTGGCCCTGGGGCGCCCGGCGCCGGCCGCGGCCCAGACTTTGTACACGGAGGATGGGGAGCCGACGGGGCTGGAGGAGGAGATTCGCTGGCGGGTCAACCGCGGGCGGTTTGACACGGTCAGTGAAAACCAGTTGCGCGGCAGCAGCTATACGGATGTGCCGGCCACGGCCGGCCCGCTGGCGCCCAACCAGAAGCTGGCCCTGGCGGCCCGGCATCACAGCGAGGACATGGCCAAACAGAATGTTTTCAAGCATGAAACGGTGGTGGGCAGCGCGTATTATAACCCGGTGACGCAATCCAATTTTTGGGATCGCATTACCGCGGAAGGCTACGTCTGGAATGGGATAGCCGAGAACATTGCCGCCGGCCATGTCGGCGCGGAGGCGGTTTATATGAGCTGGTGGCACAGCGAGGGGCATCGGTTGAATATGTACCATGTCAACCTGCGCGAGATTGGAAATGGGTATTATTATTGGGAGGCGTCGGACTATCGCCGGTATTACACCATGGACCTGGGCGTAAGCGGGGTTGATTATTTCTTCACGGATACCCTGTTTCGCGATGCGAATAGCAACGGTGTTTACGAGGCGGCGGAGGCGGTCGGCGGGGTGGCCGTTCGCCTGTTGGTGGACGGTTCCCCCACCAGCCACTACGATATCTCGTCGAGTGTTGGCAGCTTCGCCATTCCCATCGGGGCCATCGTCCCCAGCTCGACGGTCCAGGTCGTGCTCTCGAACACCACGGCCGCTACGCTGGCCCTGACCATACCCGTTGATTACTGGACCAATCGCGCGCTGACCCTGGCGCCTGGGGAAAGCCGTGTATGCGGGACCTTCACCACGGGCGCCACGTGGGGGGGACGGCGCAATATCGGCCTGCGCAATATCACGCCCCCGGCGCCGCCGGCCGCGCCCTATTTGCATCTCGCGCGCCTCGGCGCGGACATGCAGCTCGAGTGGCTCTCCGCCGTCGGCGTGCAGTATCAGCCGCTGTGGTCCACGAATTTCCAGGTCTGGAATAACCTCACCGCGAATCCACTCAACGGCACGGGCACCAACCTGACCTGCCTGGATGTTGGCGCCACCGCCCACGAGCGGAGATTCTATCGGCTGCAGGTTATTCAGCCCTGAGCTTCAGCGGCTTTTTCGCCGCGGCAGACCGGCGCACGGGCGGCGCCGGGGGGCGCGGGCTGCGAGCTTGCGAGCGGGCGCCCGGAATGTTACCAGAGATATTCAATGGAAGTAGATATTTCGAAAGCGATTGTGCGAGGCTACGCGGCCAAGCTGGAGAGCTGTTTGGATTGCGATTTGGTGGTGGTGGGGGCGGGGCCGTCGGGCTTGTTATGCGCCGCCCACGTCGCGCGGGCCGGCAGGAACGTGGCGGTGTTTGATCGCAAACTGGCCCCGGGCGGCGGGGTGTGGGGCGGGGCGATGCTGTTCAACGAGGTGGTGATCCAGCAGGCGGCCGTGGCGATTCTGGAGGAATTGGGCGTCCGCCACACCCGCGTGGACGATCGGTTCGTGCGGGCCGATTCGGTGGAACTGGCGGCGAGCCTGATTTATCGCGCGGTGCACGCCGGGGCAAAGGTGTTCAATGGGGTATCGGTGGAAGATGTCATCTTCAAGGGCGATCGGATTGGCGGCGTGGTGATTAACTACACGCCCATTCTGCTGAACAACCTGCATGTGGATCCGTTGAGCATGAGGGCCAAAGTGGTTTTGGACGGCACGGGCCACGGGGCAGAGCTCACCGCGCGGGCGGCGCAGAAAGCGGGCATCCGGCTGGAAACCCCCACCGGGGGCTTGATGGGCGAAAAGCCGATGTGGGCGGAGATGGGGGAGAAGATGACGGTGGAAAACACCCGGCGGGTTTATCCCGGGCTCTACGTTTCGGGCATGGCGGCCAACGGCGTGTTTGGCTCGGCGCGGATGGGGCCGATCTTTGGCGGGATGTTGCTCTCCGGCCAGCGCGCGGCAAAGTTGATCTTGGAGGAACTGGGGCGCTAGGCAAGCGCGGCCGAACCCGCAAGGCGGCGGGCAAGGCGGCGGCGCGCATCGCCGGGGGGAATCCGGGGGCTCGGCGCGGCCGCAAACGGCGGGAGGCGCTTCAAGGGACGGAATTCGCCATGGTGAGGCGGCGGAAATTGGCGAAGCGGTGAAAGGTCAGGTAGTTGGCGTCGTGATTGTTGTGGGCGCCGCCCTGGCCGTCGTCAAAGGCGGTGCGGCAGACGGCAATGATATCCTGGCCGTCGAAAAGCCAGTCCACGTATTGGAATCCGTGTTTGGCGGTGTCGGGATGATAAAGCAGGATGCAGCGCACCTCCCAGTTCAGCAGGTTCGTCGAGGTGGTGAGGGCCAGGGTATTGCGGATGCGCCCGGGGTCGGGAGCACGATGGCGTTCGCGGACAATGCTGGCCAGCGCCCAGTAGCGTTTGGTTTCGGGGTCGAAGCGAAGGGTGAACTTCTTGGCGCCGCCGGGAAAGCGGATGAAGTCGGTGGCGGGGTCAAAGGTGGCCGTCCGGCCGTCCGGAGAGAGGTGGACAAGGGCGGCTTTCTCCTCGGGCGACCGGGTTTGCACGCGCAGCACATTCACCAGTTCACCGGCGGGGGAGACGACGGCGTTGCCTTCCAGCCAGGCGCCCATATCGCCGCCATTCCAGGCGCGGTCGCTGGGCAGGAAGTTGCTATGGGTCCAGTTGGTTGCCTGGAGCAGGTCCGCGTCCACAGGGATGGAAAACATGCCGGCGCGGTAGTTGATGCCCCAGGCGATGGGCGGGATTCGCCGTTCCATCGCGCGCCAGAGGCGCCCGGCGTGTTCGATTACGGGCATCGGCGCGCAGTGGTATTGGCCGTCGTCGCGCAGCAGTCCGGTTGCGGGGTTGGTGGGCGAAGTCCAGGTGACGCCGCCGTCCAGCGAACGGCGAATCAGGAGGTTGCCGTGGTGTTTGTCCGGCCCGAGCAAATAGAGCGCATTCCGATGGACGAACAGGGAGGACCAGAAGGCGCCGTCCAGGGTCGAGATTTTTCCCCAGGTGGCGCCGCGGTCGCGTGATAGAAAGATATGGGAGATGGCGCGGCGGTGCTCGGAGCTTTTAGGCCCAAATTCGTCGTGGGAAGCGATATAGTGGCCGTTACTCAGAACGGCCAGGCTGGGCGAGCCGATGTAAATGCCCGAGGCGGCCGGGCGGTGGGCAATGACGACGCCGGGCACGGTTGGGGGAAAGGCGGCGGGCGGGGCGTTCGTTTGCGCCTTCGCCGGGATGGCGGGGCAGATCAACGCCAGGGAAGCCAGGCCGGGGAGAAGGATTCGCGGCGCAAAGAGGTTCATAGCTTGCTGGAGTGTCGGATTGCGCCCAAGGCTATAAGATGAGTCTTTGCCGAAAGCAAGCCCGGGCGTGGAAAATCTCGCGGCGCGGGCGCGCCGGGCTGGCGCAACCGGAAGCGGGCGGCCGCGCGGGGCGTCTACGGCCTTACGCCGGAAAGATCAAAATCGTGGAGGGCGCGGCCAAATGAATTACGAACTTTCAGCCCACATTCATGACGAAATGACGCGGCGCGGAATTCCGCTGGCCGGGTCGAGTCCGTTCCGACCGCGCCGACGCAACGCCCCCCAACCACGCCACCCCGCGCCCCACGGGAGCTGTTGATCCAGCAGGGTATCCAACCCCCGGGGTTCATCCCTTCGGCCTGTTCGCGTGCGCGGCGCCGCGTTGCCCGCAGTGTCGGCCGGCCGTTTTGAACCGCTAGACGCTTTCTCCCCCGCCCACTCACTCGCAAAGCGGCCTGGGGTTTGGGAAAACCGTTTCCCCCTCATCCGCCGAAACTCAGGCGCCGGGAACCAAAGGCCCTGGAATTCGGCGGACGGACAGATAGCCCGCTATTGACTTGGTTTGCGGGGCGGCTTAGCCTGCGGGCGATGAACGCGCTGGAAGACTCGCTGCTGGAACTGATCCGCCGCACCTCGGCTGAAATCCCCGACGATGTCCACCAGGCCCTCCTGGCATCGCTGGCGCGCGAACAGCAGGGCACGATCGCCGCCAGCGCAATGCAGATCATCCAACGAAATGTAGCGCTGGCCAAAAACAAATCGCAGCCCATCTGCCAGGACACCGGCAGCATCCTGTTTTATGTGGATTGCCCCCGGGGCCTCGACCAGCTTGACTTTGCGCGCGCCGCCCGCGCCGCGGTGAAACGAGCCACCCAAAAGGGGTATCTGCGCCAGAATTCAGTGGACCCCATCACCGGCAAAAACGACGGCACCAACGTCGGCCCCGGCTCGCCCGCCCTCCACTTTGATCAACACGCCGCGCCCGAAACCCGCGTGCGGCTGATCCTCAAAGGCGGCGGCTGCGAGAATGTTGGCGCGCAATACGCCCTGCCCCACGAGAAACTCAAAGCCAATCGCGACCTGGACGGCTGCCGCCGGGTGATTCTCGACGCGGTGCTGCAAGCCCAGGGCAAAGGCTGCGGGCCGGGGGTCCTGGGCGTGTGCATCGGCGGCGACCGCGCCACGGGCTATGAGTTCTCGAAACGCCAACTGCTGCGCAAGCTCGGCGAGGCCAATCCAAACCCCGCGCTCGACAAGCTGGAGCGCGACGTGGTGGAAACGGCCAACAAACTGGGCATCGGCCCGATGGGTTTCGGCGGCAGAACCACGCTGCTGGGCGCCCGGATCGGCGTGCTCAACCGCCTGCCCGCGTCTTATTTCGTCAGCATCAGCTATATGTGCTGGGCCTTCCGCCGCCAGGGCGTCACCCTCGACCCGAACGGCGGCATTGCCGGCTGGCTTTATTAAATTATGGAACCCCTGCCTTCCGCTTGCGAACCAACCCCCGCCCGCACCCCGCAAACCATCGTTTGGTTCCGGGTCTATGCCGCGGTCATGACCGGCCTTTACGCGCTGTGCGTGCTGGCCGCGCCGCTGGTGTTTCTCGCCGGGACTCGCCGCATGGGCGAGGAGGGACTGCTGCTGAAAATTCAAGCGGGCGTGCTTTTGCTGATGGGGCTTGTTTTTGCCCTCGCCTTTGCGCTGGCGCTGGTGCTTCCGCGCAAGCCGTGGGGCTGGATTTACGGCCTGGTGCTATCTGCCTCGGCATGACCAGTTGCTGCCTGTTGCCGGCGGTCATTCCCTTGCTCATTTATTGGTTGAAACCCGGGGTGAAAAACTGGTTCAACCCGGGCGCGAGCTTATGACTACTCTCACAACTCCAATCTCCGAATCCGTCGTCCGCGCGCTCAAAGTGGGCGAGGAAGTGCTCATCACCGGCACGGTGTTCACTGGCCGCGACGCCGTTCACAAATACCTGTATGACGGCGGCGCGCTGCCCGCCGGCGTAAGTTTCCAGAACGGCATTCTTTACCATTGCGGCCCGGTCATCATCAAGGACGAGGCGGGCAACTGGAAATGCGTCGCCGCCGGGCCGACAACCTCGATTCGGGAGGAACCCTACCAAGGGCGGGTCATCCGCGATTTCGGCCTGCGCGGGGTGATTGGCAAGGGCGGCATGGGAGAAAAAACCGTCGCGGCCTGCCGGGAGCACGGCTGCGTCTATCTGCACGCGGTGGGCGGGGCGGCGCAGGTGCTCGCCGCTTGCGTCCAGCGCGTGCCCAACGTGTATTTCATGGAGGAGTTTGGCGCCCCCGAAGCCATCTGGGAGTTCCAGGTCGCCAGCTTCCCCGCGGTCGTGACCATTGACGCCCACGGCCATTCCCTGCACCAGGAAGTCCTCGCCGCCAGCCAGGCCGCGCTGGCGAAATACCTGTAGCGCCCGGCGGGCGCCCGGGGAATGGACGGACCGGCGCGGCTTGCTTGCGTGGCGCCCTCGCGGCGGAACCCGTCCGGGCGCGCGCGGAGGCGGCCCCGCCCGGCGGCGGATTGAGAACCGGCCTTACCGCGGCGGCGGCGGGGCGTCAATCAGCTCGATACGGCGGGCGTGCCGGCCGCCTTCGAAGGGGGTTTCCAGCCAGACCCGGACAATCTGAAGCGCCGTGTCGAGGCTCATCATGCGCTGGCCGAGCGAGAGCAGGTTGGCATTGTTATGCTGCCGGCCCAGCCGCGCCGAATCCACATTCCAGCACAACGCGCATCGAATCCCCTTGACCCGGTTGGCCACTATGGCCTCGCCATTGCCCGAGCCGCCCAACACAATGCCGCGATCAAATTCGCCCCGCGCCACGGCCTCCGCGGCGGGGCGGATAAACAGCGGATAATCCACCGCCGCCTCCGAATCCGTCCCGAAGTCCTCGACGTGGTGACCCAGCCCCGCGAGGAACTCCCGGATTTTCTCTTTGTATTGGAAGCCGGCATGGTCCGAAGCAATGGCGATTTTCAGGTGCTGCATAATCCGCCGCCCAGCCTGCCACACCCGGAGAAAACGCGCCAGCCTCCATTTGGCAGGGCCGTTTGTTGTCGGCGCCTGAGTTCCGGGAGTTGAGGGGGAAAAGGGTTTTTCCAACCCAACGCCTTTGCCACGCCGCAAAACGCCCGCTCCGGGCGAAGCGCTCAACCGCCGCCCAACCTCACCCCAATCGGGCGAATACGCCGCCCGCGATGAGGGCAACGTAAGCAGTCACCATTCGGCAGCCTCCGCCAAAGAGGAGAACTGTCCCCGCCAGCCTTGGCCCCATCCCGCCAGAAAACCAAGGCGCGCGACAAAACCCGGCCACCCGCTCCGGACATGCCGAACGTTCGCGCCCTCTCCCTCCCGCCTTGGAACCTCGTTTTACATCATCCGCAGGTCGTCCATCCCTCCTTTCCGGCTCAGGCCCGCGCCCAAACCCGACCCACCCGCCCCAGCCAGCCCAACGCTCCCATTAGGCCGTGTACAACGGGGGTACAAAGGAGGCTCAAAGGGGACTCATGCTTATTTTCCATGTGCTCCTGCCGGGCTTCCGATGTACTCCCCTTGTACATGGCTGGAAAGGACGGAGAAGGAACGGTCTTGTGGGCGGCGGTGGATGCCGGGGCGACGGCGGGCTTCGATTTCTTAACCCTTGCCGTTTCAGCCGCTTGCTGAGATTTCAAGATCGGCGGCGGCGGGACGATGGCGTTGTGAACCCGGCTTTGGCCTTTCCAGCCGTTCCGGGTCTGAACCACGGCGATAAACACCTTCTGCCCCGGGGCGGGCCGCCCAAACCGGGCGGCGTAGAGGTCTGTGATGTCGCTTTGCCCGTTCTGGCTTGGGCCCAACAGGCCCAGGTAATAGGTACGGCGGGGCTTCATTCGGCCCGCACTGCAGGGTGGCTGCCCAAAGACCATAATGTCTTCATGGACGGCCCCGACGTTGAGCCGCAGCCGAACTCCGTCTTCCGCGTCATTAACGATCTCCAGCCCGGTGACGGGATTGGGGCCGAAGACCACCGGGGCGGGCGGTTCCTCCACCGGCGCCAGACCCAGCCCCCGCAGGGTGCTGTTGATCTGGACGCAAAACTGTTGCCCACTCAGGTGGGAGTATTGCCCCATCCAGGGCCGGCTGGGAACATGCAGCGCCGCGGCGTTCCAGCGTTCGCGCTGCGCTTCGCTGAGCTTGAGACCCCACTCCCGCGAGGATATCCCAAAATACGACCGTGCGGCCGCCTTGCGCTCCGAGGGTCGGTCTCGGGGAACGGTGCGCCGCCGGGCGCACACGCCGAAGGGGGATTGGTAATAGGTTTCCGCGCCCAGACTGCCCGTGCGCGGAGATGTGAGTACTTTCATAATGTCTGTCCTCTCTAATTGTTGCTTTAATTGCCGTTCTATTACGGCCCGGAGGCAATTCGGCTTCCCGCCACTCCTTGGGCTGGAAGTCCGCCCCGAGGTAATACGGGAAGGCTGGCGGGCGGAGGGGCTTCGCGCAAGGGCAATTTTTCAGGATTGGTGGTAACAGGCCGGTGCGGAGCGCCGCGTGGGGGCACGCGGCCTACAGGGGGCGGGAGGGTGCGCGGGGGCCTGTGGGTTGCCGGGGGCGCGGTGCTGCGAGAGGGCATGGGGGCTGCCGCGGCGTGCTTCTATTTCCTGCAGGCCGCGTGTGCTCACGCGGCGCTCGGGGGCCGTCCTGGCCCTGGGGCGGAACGCGGGCGGCGGTTTTTTTGTATGCGCGGGGCGGGTTTATGGGCAAATTGGCGGGGTGGCAAAGATGCAGGCGATTCAGGCTGAAGTTGTGCCGTCGCACACCCCCGCATTGTTCCGGGTGGCGGTGCGGCGGGCGGCGGAGATGCTGCGGGCGGGCGAGTTGGTCGCGCTGCCCACCGAAACCGTTTACGGCCTGGCGGCCAATGCCGGGGACGCGGCGGCGGTGGCCCGCATTTTTGAGGTCAAAGGGCGCCCGGCGCACAACCCCATTATTGTGCATGTCGCCAGCCTCGAGATGGCGAAGCGTTGCGTGGCGGACTGGCCGGTTCTGGCGGACCGGCTGGCGGCGGCATTCTGGCCGGGGCCGCTGACGCTGGTGTTGCCGCGGGGGAAAGAAATCCCCGGCATTGTCACGGCGGGGGGGGCGACCGTCGGGATCCGCTGGCCGAGCCATCCGTTGATCCAAGCGGTCATCCAGGAATGCGGTTTTCCGCTCGCGGCGCCGAGCGCCAATCCCGCCAATCGCCTCTCGCCGACCATGGCCGAGCATGTGCGGAAACATCTCGGCGGGAAGATTCGCCTGATTATTGACGGCGGCCGGGCCCAGGTCGGCATTGAATCCACGGTCCTGGATATTTCCACTTCTCCGCCCCGCGTGCTGCGCCCGGGCCTGGTCCATGAGCAGGCGCTGCTGGCCGTCACCCGGAAACTGGCGACGGGCGCCGGGCCGAACCCGGAAATCCTCCGGAGCCCGGGCTTGCTGCCCCGGCACTATTCGCCCCAGGCGAAACTGGAGATTTGGGCGTGGCGGGATGAGGAGGATTTGCGGGCCCGCCGCGCGCGCAGCGGCGTGCGCGGCTCCCGCGTGCACCTGGTGGCGCATACCCGGATCCCGGCGGGGGCGGGGCTGGGGCGGGTGTCGGTGATTCCCCGCGAGGCGGCGGCGTTTGCGCGGGCCCTCTACGCCGAGCTGCATGAAGGTGACGCCGCGGGGGCGGAGCTGATCGTGGTGGAGGCGCCGCCCGAGGGGCCCGAGTGGCGCGCCATCGCCGACCGGTTGCGCCGGGCGGCGGGCTGAGGCGGCCGGGCGCGAGGTTTATTTGACTCCCGGCGGCGGATTCCGCAAGCTGCAATTCCCATGAGACGCTTGGTAATAGCCTGGGGGCTGGCCGCCGCCAGCCTGGCCGCCCTGGCGCAGGCCCCGGTGCCCGCCGCGCCGGCGGTCTCCCTGGAGGACTGCCTCCAGCGCGCCCTGGAGAAGAATCTCGATTTGCGCATTGCGCGCTATGAGCCGCTGCGGGCGCAAACGGATTTGCAGGCCGCCTTCGCCGGGTATAACCCCGCTTTGACACTCGGCGGGGGGCACCAGTACAGCAAATCCGGCGGGGGATTCAGCCCGGAGATCGGCGCGATTCCCGCCACCACGACCGACGAAGACCGCTTCGAGAGCGGCCTGAGCGGGCTGGCGCCCCTGGGGCTGCAGTATCGCTTGCAGGGAAATGTTTCCGAGAGCCGCGGCAAACGCTTTCAACCGCCCCTCATGCTGCCCTTCGACAGCGCCAACGGCCTGGCCTCCCTGAGCCTGGCCCAGCCGCTGTTGAAAAATCTCTGGATGGACCAGACACGCTTCCACATCCGGGTGGCGCGGAACCGCATCCAATATACGGAATTGGGCTTGCAGCAGGCGATCATGAACACCGTGACGGCGGTGGAAAAAGCCTACTACGACCTGGTTTCCGCGCACGAGAACGTCGCGGTGCAGGAGAAGGCCGTCGAGCTGGCCGCCCAATCGCTCAAAGACACCCAGCGGCGGCGCGAGGTGGGCACGGTGGCGGACCTGGAGGTCAAGCAAGCCGAGGCCCAGGCCGCCTCGACGCAAGCGGCGCTCATCGCCGCCCGCAGCGCGCTGGCCGTGCAGCAAAACAACCTGCAACAACTGATCACCGACGACTACGCCGCCGCCCGGCCCATGGACCTGCGGCCCGCCGCCGCGCTGGGCGCGCCGGCGCGGGTGTTGGACAAGCAGCTCAGTTGGGGCAAAGGGCTGCGGCAGCGCCCGGATTTGCTCCAGGCCCGGCTCGATCTCGAGCGCCAGGGAATCCTCCTGAAATACCACTACAACCAGCTATTTCCGGAGCTGGATTTGGTGGGCAGCTACGGCCACGGCGCCGGCGGGGCGGGCGTCTCCGAGTTCAGCCAGGCGTTCCACCAAATCAACCGCGGCAACCGGCCCTTTTACTCCTATGGCGCGCAACTGACGTTTCCGCTGGGCAACTCCGGCGCCCGCGCCGCCTACAAGAAGAGCAAACTGGAAAAGGAGCAACTGCTGCTGGCCCTCAAACGGCTGGAACAGGACATCATGGTGGCGATTGACAACGACATTAACCGGGCCCGGTCCAGCTACCAGCAGGTGGCCGCCACCCGCGCCGCCCGCGAATACGCGCAGGCCGCGCTGGAAGCCGAGCAGATCAAAAGCCAGGCCGGCTCCAGCATCCTCTACCTCGTCCTGCAAATGCAGCGTGACCTGACCGCCGCGCGCGGCAACGAAATCCAGGCCCTGGCCGCCTACAACAAGACCCTGACCCAGCTCAGCCTTGACGAAGGCTCCACCCTCGAGCGGCTGGGCATCCACCTCGAATTGAAGTAGGGGTCCGGCGCCGGCGTCTAAACCGCATGACAGTCGCGGCTTCTGCATCGCCCCGGGTCAGCGTGGAGGGCAAATTTTTCCGGCTCGGCCCGGAGCGCTTCTTTGTTCGGGGCCTGGCCTACGGCCCCTTCGCGCTGCCGTTCGCCGCGCCGGAGCAAACCCGCCGGGACTTTGCGCAAATCCGCGACCTGGGGGCCAATCTCATCCGGGTTTACCACGTCCCGCCCCGGTGGCTCCTCGACCTGGCCGCGGCCCACGAGCTCAAGGTGCTGGTGGATATTCCGTGGAACCAGCATCTGTGTTTCCTGGACTCCGCCGCCCGGCGCGCCGAAGCCATGGACGCCGTGCGCCGCGCCGTGAGCGGCTGCGCGCGCCACCCGGCGGTCTTCGCGTTCAGCGTCGCCTCCGAGCTGGCCCCGGACATCGTGCGCTGGAGCGGCCCCCGGGCCGTCTCCGCTTTTCTGGAGCGGCTGATGCGCGAAGCCAAGCGGATTGACCCCGACTGTCTCTGCACCTTCACCAGCTACCCCCCCACCGAGGCGCTGCGCCCGGCGGCCGCGGACTTTGTCTGCTTTAACCTCTACCTGCACCGGGAGAAACCCTTCCGGGATTACCTGGCCCGGCTGCAAATACACGCCGACGCCAAACCCCTGCTGCTGGGCGAGTTTGGCATTGACGCGCTGCGCGAGGGCGAGGCGCGCCAGGCGGAAATACTGGCGTGGCAAATCGAGAGCGCCTTCCGGGGGGGGCTGGCCGGCGCGGTGATCTTTACCTTCACCGACGACTGGTGGCGCGGGGGGCGACTGATCGAAGACTGGAAAATGGGGCTGACCACGCGCGACCGGCAGCCCCGGCCCGCCGTGGCCGGCGTGCGGCGGCAGTTCCGCGCCGCGCCGTATTTCCCCCTGCCCCGCTCCCCCCGCGTCTCGGTGGTGGTGGCCAGCTACAACGGGGCGCGCACGCTGCGGGCCTGCCTGGCTTCGCTGGCGCGGCTCAATTACCCGGACTACGAAGTCATCCTCGTGGACGACGGCTCGACCGACGACACCCCCCAAATCGCCGCCGCCCATCCCCAGGTCCGCTGCTTCCGCCACGAGCGGAACCTCGGCCTCTCGACCGCGCGCAACACCGGCATCGCCGCCGCGACGGGCGCGATCGTGGCGTTCACCGACGCCGATTGCCGGGCGGACCCCGATTGGCTCTACTACCTCGTCGGCAGCCTGCTGGCCGGCGGCTTCGCGGGCATGGGCGGCCCCAATCTCCTGCCGCCGGAAGATTCGCCCGTCGCCGCCGCCGTGATGGCCTCGCCCGGCGGGCCGACGCAAGTGATGCTGACGGATCGCCAGGCGGAGCACATCCCCGGCTGCAACATGGCCTTTTATAAATGGGCGCTGGACCAGATCGGGGGCTTTGACCCCACCTTCCGCCAGGCGGGCGATGATGTGGACTTATGCTGGCGCCTGCAACAGGCGGGGCTGCGGCTCGGCTTCAGCCCGGCGGCGGTGGTCTGGCATTACCGGCGCGCGACCGTTGGCGCCTACTTGAGGCAGCAGCTCGGCTACGGCGAGGCGGAAGCGCTGCTGGTGCGCAAGCATCCCGAATGTTTCAACTCCTTCGGCGGCAGCCTTTGGCGCGGGCGCATTTACACCAGCGCCAGCCCGGGCAGCCTGCTGCAGCCCCCGATCATCTACCGGGGCCTCTTCGCCAGCGCGGGCTTCCAATTCCTCTACGCCGCCGAGCCGGCCGTCAATCTCCTGATTTGCACCACGCCCGAATACCATGTCCTGGTGACCCTGCCGTTGTGGGTGTTGTCGGCGATCTTTCATCCCCTGCTGCCGCTGGCCCTCGCCAGCCTGCTGCTCTCGCTGGGCGTCTGCCTGGCGGCGGGCGCGCGCGCCCGGATCCCCGCCCCGCGGCAACGCTGGTGGTCCCGCCCGCTCGTCAGCCTGCTTTTCGGCCTGCAGCCCATCATGCGCGGCTGGGCCCGCTACCGCGGGCGCCTGATGCAACCGCCCGCCCCCGCCGCCGCGCGGCCGACGCTCGATTCCGCCGCGCTGCGCCACAGCGAGCAATCGCTGCGCGAAGTCCACTACTGGGCGGAGCGGCGCATTGATCGGCTGGCCTGGGCCGCCGCAATCGTGCGCCGCCTGGATCAGCAGGGCTGGCCCAATAAACCCGATGTCGGCTGGAGCGACTATGACGTCGAAGTCTATGACGCGCGCTGGAGCAAACTGCAGTTGGTCACCGTGGCGGAAGAATATCCCCGCGGCAAACAGCTCATCCGCTGCCGCCTGCGCCCGCGCGGGGCGCCGCGCGCCCGGATCGCCCTGGGGGCGCTGGGCATGGCGGCCCTTTTCCTGTGCGGGCTGATCGGGCCGAAAATGCCCTGGATTTGGCTGCTGCTGCTGGCGCTGCCGCTGTTTGGCGGGTTCCTCCGGCGCGAGCAGAGGAAATTGCAGAGCCTCATCATGGCGTTCCTGGATGACCTGGCCAGGGAATGGAACCTGGTCAAGATTCCCCTCCCCAACGGCTCGCCGGCCTCGGGTTCACCCGCCAAACCACCCCCGCTCCATTCGCCCGGCGCGGCCGCGCCCACGCCCTTTTCCCCGCCCGTTAACGATAATACCGCGGGCCCAGCCACTCCCCGCCCGACGACCCCCGCGAGCATCCCGCCCCGAGACCCCGCCTGAGCGGAAAGGAAGTCGGCTGGGTTGGCGGCCTGAACTCCCTCCATTGGGGAGCCAAAGCGCTCCGGCAGCGGCACGGGGAAGGCGGGTGACGGCCGGGGCGGGATGCCGTTTTCATGGGGTTTTAGCTGGCAGGCCGGGGGTTGGCACCGGGAACGCCAATCCCCCGGAGTGGGGGCCCGGCGCGGCGGCGACGCCGGGGAGGCCAACTTTATCCTTGCTCTCCGGGTGATAAACGATAAAAGGAAGCCTTGAGAACGATTGAATAGGTTGGTTGAGTGGTGGTCCAGTTTTTGGCACTATGAGTAGAAGCGGTGAGTTTATATCTATCGGCAGGCAACGGGCCAGGCAATCCGGGCGGCCGATGAATGTCAGGGCGGAAGGCGCGGCGGCGCGTCCAGCCGATTTATGAGCCGCCAGAACAAAGCGCCTTTGCTGGAGGAAAACCGGGCCACCCCGCCGGAGCCTCTCCCCTTGCCCCACCCGGCCGCGGCCCGGCCGGCGGGCAGCCGGTTGACGCCGCCGAAATCGCCCGCCGCCCCGCCCCCGTGCGTTCTGCTGGAGAAAGCCCGGAACTTTACGGCGGCGGCGGATTTGCGGACCGCGGGGTTGTATCCCTATTTTCGGCGGATTTCATCGGCCCAGGACACCGAGGTTATCATCGAGGGCCGGAAGGTTCTGATGCTGGGGTCCAACAGCTACCTGGGCCTGACCAATCACCCCCGGATTAAAGAGGCGGCGCGGGCGGCGGTGGACAAGTATGGGTCGGGGTGCGCGGGTTCGCGCTTTCTGAATGGCACGCTGGATATCCACCTGGAGCTGGAGTCCGCGCTGGCCCGGCTGGTCAACAAGGAGGCGGTGCTGCTTTACAGCACCGGCTTCCAGGTCAACCTGGGCGTCATCAGCGCGCTGGTGGCCAAGGGCGAGTATGTGCTGGGCGATAAAAGCAATCACGCCAGCATTGTCGAGGGATGCCTGCTGGCCCAGGGCAAATTCCTGCGCTTTGCGCACCGGGACATGGCCGCCCTGGAAAGCCGGATGGACAAGCTCGAGCCCGAGGCGGGAAAGCTCATCGTCGTGGACGGGGTGTTCAGCATGGAGGGCGACATCATCCAACTGCCGGAAGTGTGCCGCATAGCCAGCCAGTATGGCGCGGCGGTCATGGTGGATGACGCCCACGCGATCGGCGTTTTAGGCCCGAACGGCGCCGGCACGGCCAGCCATTTCGGGCTGACCGACCAGGTGCATCTGATCATGGGCACGTTCAGCAAATCGCTGGCCAGCCTGGGCGGGTTCATTGGGGCGGACGCGGCTACGATTGATTATCTGAAGCACCATTCGCGGGCGTTGATCTTCAGCGCGAGCATGAGCCCGGCCAACGCCGCGGCGGTGCTGGCCGCGCTGCAAATCATGGAGCAGGAACCGGAGCGCATCGCGCAGCTTTGGCGCAATACGCGCCGCATGAAGCAGGGGCTGCGGGAACTGGGCTTCAACCTGGGCGATTCGCAGACGCCGATTTTGCCGGTGTATTGCGGCGGTTTGATGCGCGCCTTCCAGATGTGCAAGCGGCTGCAGGAGGAGGGCGTGTTTGTCAACCCGGTGGTGTCTCCGGCGGTGGCGCCCGGGCAGGAATTGATCCGCATCAGCCTGATGGCGACGCACACCGACCAGCAGGTGGATTTCGCCCTCGACAAGCTCGGAAAGGTGGGCAAGGAACTGCACCTGCTCTGATTGAAGATTCTGCTCACAGGAGCAAGCGGTTTCGTTGGCAGCCATATTCTCGATTGCCTCCGCCAGCAGGGGCTGCCCACCGTCCTGTTGCTCCGGCCGTCCAGCAACCGGCGGTTCCTCGCGTCCCACCTGGCGGAGGTCGAGGTGCGTTCCGGCGCGGTGGATGACCCCGCCAGCCTGCGGCGGGCGATGGATGGCATCACGCACGTAATTCATTGCGCGGGCGCCACCAAAGCCGTCCGGACCTCCGGCTTTTACGAGGTGAACCAGGGCGGCACGCGCCATGTCGTGGCGGCCATCAACGAACGGCCGGGCCAGGTGCGGCGGCTGGTGCATATTTCGAGCCTGGCGGCGGCGGGGCCCGCGCAACCGGCGCGGCCGGCGCGCGAGGAGGATGCCCCGCGGCCCGTGTCCGAATACGGCAAGAGCAAGCTGGCGGCGGAAACGGAAGTCCGGGACCACTGCCGCGCCGAGTCGGTCATTCTGCGCCCCCCGGCGGTGTATGGCCCGCGCGATGCGGAGTTCCTGCGGCTGTTCCGGGCGGTGAAGCGCCACGTGCGGCCCGGGTTGAGCGGCGCGCAGGCGCTCAGCCTGGTGTTTGTGAAGGACCTGGCCGCCGCCGTCGTGGCCTGCCTGACGCATCCGGCGGCCGCGGGCCGAACCTACTATGTGGCCGCGCGGGAAATCACCACGGCGCGCGCGCTGGCGGAGACCGTCGCCGCCCAAATGAACCGCTGGACGTTGCCCCTGCCGCTGCCCGTGGCGCTGCTGTGGCCGATTTGCCTGGGGCAGGAAGCCTGGTCGCGCCTGACGGGCCGGGCCAGCGTTTTGAGTTTGCAGAAGTTTGCCGAACTGCGCGCGCCGGGCTGGGTGTGCGACCCGGGCCGGCTGGAGCGCGAGACCGGGTGCGTCTGCGCGACGACGCTGGAGGCGGGCCTGGCGGAAACGCGGCGCTGGTATCAGGAGCAGGGCTGGCTGTGAAGCACTACACCTTTGTGGACTACGCAACGCAGGCCTACCTGGCGCTGGTGGGGCTGTTGATCCTGCTTTTCCACAATCACACCGTGCCGGCCTGGCCGCGGCTGGTGGCCGCGCACGCGGCGGCCCTGGTGCTGATCCACGGGCTTATCCGCCTGCACGGGCGGGGCCGGCCGGGCTGGCTGCTGGATTTTCTCCGGCATTTTTACCCGGTGCTGCTCTATACGGCTTTCTTTATCGAGACGGGTATGCTGAACCGCATGTTTTTCCCGGATTACCTGGATCCCCTGGTGGCGCGTTGGGAGCAGTGGCTCTTTGGCTGCCAGCCCAGCGTTCTTTTTATGGAAGCGCTGCCTTGGCTGGCCGTCAGCGAGTTGTTCTACGCGGCTTACTTCTCCTACTACATCATGATCGCGGGCGTGGGGCTCGCCCTGTTCCTGCGCCACCGGCGGCAGTTTTTTCACTACGTCTCCGTGGTGTCGTTTCTGTTCTATGTCTGCTACCTGATCTACATCATCCTGCCGGTCATCGGGTCGCGGACGTTCTTCCGCCAGGTGGATGGCTATGCGCTGCCGGAGCCCATCCAGCAGTTGGCGGTGACGGATGAATACCCCGCGGCCGTGCAGGCGGGCGTCTTTTTTCAAATCATGAAGTGGATTTACCGCGAGTTCGAGTCGCCGGGCTCGGCGTTTCCCAGCAGCCATGTCGCGGTGGCCTTATGCACCGTTTTTTTCTCTTTCCGCTACCTGCGCCGCATCCGCTATGCGCACCTGGGGGTGGCGGTGCTGCTTTGCCTTTCGACGGTGTATTGCCGCTACCATTACGTGGTGGATGTGCTGGCGGGCCTGGTGACCGCGGCGGTGGTCATTCCCCTCGGCAACTGGCTCTATTTCCGCTTTAGCCGCCCCGCGCCGGCCGACGCAACCCCGGCCTCCGGCCCGCCCTCAATCGCGCAAAAACCGTGAAGCCCGTTCCCTCCCGGGGACAAGGTCGCGCCCGGGGCAAGGAACCGGCGGGAGGATTGTTTTCCCCTGGAACAAAGCACGAGAGGAAGAACGGTCTGCGCGCATAGCCGCTTTCCTCTCCTCCGGTTGCTGCCCGGTTTTGCTCCGCAGCCGCGGCCAATCATTCCCCCGCCACCGCGATCCGGCCGCCGGACTCCGGCGTTGCGGCGCCGCCGCCGGGTCGGGCCTTCGCGGGGGCCGGCTTCGGCTCCCGGCGGGGGGAGCCGGAGTGTTAAAATTTTAGCACTTTCGACTTGACTGCCTTCCGGGAAGTGTTAAATTTTTAGCACATTTGTCATGCCTATCGAAACGCATCTCAGCCGCCGCGAGCGCCAGATCATGGATGTTTTGCATCGCCACGGGCGCGCCACCGCCGCCGAAGTGCAGGCCGCCCTGCCCGCCGCCCCCGGTTATTCGGCCGTCCGCGCACTGCTGCGCATTTTGGAAAAGAAGGGACACGTCCGGCATCACCGCGCGGGCGCCAGCTATGTGTATTTGCCGCGCGCCTCGCGGGCGACCGCACGGCGTTCGGCGTTGCAGCGGGTGGTCGCGACGTTCTTTCAGGGGTCGGTGACGCAGGCGGTGGCAGCGCTGCTGGAAACGGCGGACACCCGGCTGACGGATGCGGAGTTGAACAAATTGCGCCAAATGATAAACCAGGCTCGCAAGGAGGGCCGTTGATATGAACCCATTGCTTGAAACTAATATGAACAAGTTGCTTGAAACTATCGCGAGCAACCTGCTGCGCCTGGGATTCGTCCCGTGGTTCTTTGGCGTCGGGCTGCAGAGCGTCGCAGTGCTGGCCGCGGCGGGCGGTTTGTGCCTGCTGTTGCGGCGGGCGGCGGCGGCGACCCGGCATTGGATTTGGTTTCTGGCGGTCGCCAGTTTGCCCTGCCTGATGCTGCTGGCCATGGCGCCGCCCGTCTGGCAAAAGCCGCTTTGGGGGGTTGCCACTGATTTGAACTCCGGCAACCAGTTTTCACTTACGCTGACGCTGGGGCCGGATAATGAACGGGTCAACGCCCCCAAGCCGCCGCCGCCGGAAACCACAGCGGCCACCGCGGCCAACGGAACCGGACGGCGGGCCACCGAACCGGTCACCGCGCAGTTCCGGACTGCGTGGCTGGCGCTGGCCGTTATAGTCTGGCTGCCGGGAGCGGTCTGGGGGTTGGCTTCCGTGCTGGCAGGGCAGCTTCAGTTGCGCCGCCTGGCGCGCAGCGCCACTCCCCTTTTGAGCGAAACGCGCACCGCCGTCTCCCAGAATCGTTTGCCGCGAAATGAGGCGGCGAAAAACACGCCTCCGCCCGCGGGGGAGGAGGAGCGCGGGGCCGGGGATGCCGACTGGGCGCTCCTTTTGAAAGAAGTTGGGGAACGGCTGCGATTGCGGCGGCCCGTGCGGCTGTTGCTGGCCAGAGACAATTTGATGCCGGTAACGTGGGGTTGGTGGCGGCCGGTCGTGCTGCTGCCGGCGGAGGCGGCCGAGTGGCCGGCCGGGCGACGGCGGGTTGTGCTGTTGCACGAACTGGCCCATGCCAAACGCTGGGATTGCCTGACGCAGGTCATTACACGGGTTGTTTGCGCTCTCTACTGGCTTAATCCTCTGGTTTGGGTGGCCGCGCGGAGAATGAGTATTGAACGCGAGCGGGCCAGTGACGACTGGGTGCTGCGCAGCGGGTATCGAGCTTCGGATTATGCCGCGCACCTGGTAGCGATCGCCCGTCGTTTCCAGTGGCAGCCGCGGTTAACCGGCATTGCCATGGCGCGCTCGTCCCAACTGCGCGGGCGGGTGGCGGCGATCGTGGACGCCTCGCGTGCGCGCGGGCTGCGGCCCGCCACCGCCCTGGGGATAGCTATTCTCATGAGCACGATCGCCTTGTCGGTGAGCGGGCGCAGTCCCGCCGCCACCCGCAGTCCCGGGGAGGACGCGGCTCTCCGCCGGGAGCAGTTTGACCGGCTGCAATCTTTTATCCGGGTCAAGGAGCAGCAGGTGCGGGAACTGTCCACCGCGGTGGGCGAGCGGATTCCTCCGGAAATTCGGCGCTTCTTCGCGGCCGCCCGCCGGGAAGATTGGCGGGCCATGACCAACCAGGTTGAGCATCTCATACTGCCATACCAGCAACACCAACGGGGAACCAATCCCCCCCTCGAAGTTTCCCGGACCGTTTACCGGCAGCCGGTGATGGAGATTAAACTGGCCTACGATCACGTCGCCAACTGCACCCCCAAATATACGGCGCTCCTGGCCGACGGCATTATTAGCTCCATCCCGGCGGGCAGCATCTATTTTGGCGGCACCGACCCGGGCCGCGGTGTGCCGACAGCCTTCTGTCAGTCCCACGCGGAGGGCAATCCGTTCTTCACGCTGACTCAGAACGCCCTGGCCGATGGAACCTATCTGGACTATTTGCGCGCCATGTATGGAAGCAAAATCCACCTGCCGGACTATGCCGACGCGCAGAAATGCTTCCAGGAATACCTGACCGACGCACAGCAGCGGCTGAAAGAGAACCGGCTCAAGCCGGGGGAAAAGGTCGAGCAGGTGGGCAACCATCAAGTGCGGGTGGGTGGCAAGGTCGCCGTCATGTGCATCAACGGCCTGCTCGCCAAGGTTATCTTTGACCGGAATCCGGAGCGGGAGTTCTATCTCGAGGAAAGTTTTCCGCTGGATTGGACGTATCCGCACCTGGTGCCACACGGGCTGATCCTGAAGCTCAACCGCCAGCCACTGGCGCAGTTGCCGGAGGACGTGCTCGCCCGGGATCACGAATACTGGAGCAAGCTGGTCGCCGGCATGTTGGGGGATTGGCTTAACGAAAAGACGACGGTGCGCGAAATCACCGACTTTGTTGACCGGATTTATGTGCGGAAGGATCGCCAGGGATTCTCCGGCGACCCGCTTTTCATTCAAAACGATTACGCCGGGAAGATATTCTCGAAACTGCGAAGTTCCATCGGCGGCATTTACGCCTGGCGGTTGAATCCCGACCTCGATGTCTGCCCGGCGGAATATCATCCCCAATCGGAAGCCGAACGGCAACGCCTGAGCCAGGAGGCGGATTTCGCTTTCCGCCAGGCCTTCGCCCTTTGTCCCTACAACCCGGAAGGGATGCTTCGGTATGCCCAATTCCTGATGCAAATGGAGCGGTTTGACGACGCGCTGCGGGTGGCGGAGACATGCCTGAAAATGGGCGCGCCCGACGACCAGTTGCGGGCATTAATAGATGATATTAAGAGCCGCCAGAAGCGGATGTCGGAATAAAGGCGGCCCCGAACCGCTTGTCGCCAAAGGACAAAAGGCGCAGGCGGATGGGCAAACGAATATCAGCAACCAGCGGAAGCCAGCCTCCCCGTAATCCCCAGCGCGGGATATGTCCAGGTCCGCATCCGCCTGGGCGCGTGCGCGAAGGTACCCGGCGCAGGGCGAGGATCCGGATACGACCGCGCCGCACTCAAGGCCAGTCGCAAGTCCTCCCACGACGCCGCTGACGGCCTTGACATCCTCCCGCCTGCGGTTTTCCGGTGCTGCCACGGTTCGCTATGAGTTGGCGGTGCGCCGCGGTTTCCGCGCCGCGACCGGGCGGCCTAGTCCCGCGGCCAACGCCGCCCCCCGCTTTTCCGGCGCCGAACTGCCGCCGTATGCCTCCAGGCTTTGCGCTGCCGTTAAAAGCGGGGAGACGCCCCAGGTTATGGGGCATGGTGTTTTGCTTTCCCTGCGGCGCGGGCTTGCCTATCTTCCGGCGCATTCGTCGCGCGATGGCTGATTATCCAACAACTCGTGCCGGCAGGGGGCGAATGCTCCCGCGGATCGGTTCGCCGGCCTACCACCTGTTGCTGGCGGCGGTGGCGATTTTAATCCTGGGGCCGCTGGGCGGGATTTCCGCGGCGTTCATGAACTTTTCAATCGGCTTCTTCATTGGCGGCCAGGTGCTGGCGGGCATCCTGGGCAGCACCGTGACCCTGCCTTACGGGCCGGAAGGGCGGCACGGGGCGAATTATATGCAGACGATGGCGGCGTCGGTGGCGGGCATGAGCGGCATGGCGGTGCTGGCGCAGGCGATGGTATGGCTGGGGTTGCCCGAACCGCCGGCGTGGAAGCTGGCGCTGTATTTCATGTCCATCGGGATGTTCGGCGTCGGGGTTGGAATGCTCTATACGCCGGTGCTGGTGGACCGGATGCAACTGGCCTACCCGTCCGGCTTCGCGGTGGCCAACATTCTGCGGGCGCTGACGGACCCGAACCTGTTAAAGCGGTCGGTGGCGAAGCTGGGCGGCGGAATGCTGACGGGCTATGCGGGCGGATTGTTCGCGCTCAAGTTGCCGGCGCTGGCGGGGCTGGGAATGTCGCCGTCCAGCATCGCGGCGCTGACCCGGTTAAGCCTTTCGCCTTCGACATTCGGGGCGGGGTTGATTGTGGGAGCGCGGATCGCGGTGCCGGCTTTGGTGGTGGCCCTGATCGGCAAGTGGCAAACGCCGCGCCTGGTAAGCCTCGGCTGGCTCGAGCCCGGCGAGCCGTTCCGGAAAATTGGCTTCATCATCGCGCTGGGGACCATCCTCGGGGCGGCGGTCCTGGACGTGGCGCTGATTCTGATCCAGGCGGCGCGGCGGTTCCGGCTGAAAAGCGGCCCGGTGGAGGGGCCGGCGGCGGATTGGAAGCGGGTCAACCTGTTTCGGCTGGTGCTGTGGGTGGGGTTCTGGGGCGCGGCGACGGTTTTCTTCGGCAGCCAGGTGCTGCGCCAACCGGTGTTCTTCCTGGCCGTCGCCGTGGGACTGAGTTTTCTGTTTGTGCTGGTGAACGGCATTTCGCTGGGAATCTCGGATTGGAACCCGATTTCCAGCGCGTTTGTGCTGACGGTATTCATCCTGGCGGCGCTGGGGCTGCGCGATCCCGGGGTGGGCCTGCTTTGCGCGGCCATTCTGCTGATTGCCTGCACCGAAGGGGGCGATATGCAACAGGATCGCTCGACCGGCTGGCGGCTGGGGACGAACCGCGTAACGCAGTTTCGTTATCAGGTTATCGGCATCGTAATGGGCGCGGCGCTGGCGGTGGTGCTGGCGAAAGTCTTTATGCACTCGTATCCGGTGCTGCGCGTGGACCAGTTCACCCATCCGCATACCGGGGGCGCGCAACAGTGGCAATCAGCCATGACCTACAAGCTGGTCGGCGCGCTCAACGGCATCACCACCTCCCAGCCGCAGGTGATGCGGGCGCTGCGGCTGGGCGTGCTGCTCGGCCTGGCGATCGAGATCGCGCGCAAATTGATCAAGCGCGTCCCGGCCTATCAACGGGCGCTGAAAACCTCCGCCCGCGCGCGCGCGGGCAATTTCCTGCTGGACGCGGTGCTGCTGCCCAGCCCTTACGCCTCGGCGTTCGGCGGGTTTGTCGAGTTGCCCACGGTGTTGTGGTGGACGGCGGGCGGCGTGGGGTCTTCGGTGTTTGATTACGCGCAGGCGCGGCGGGCTTTGCGCCGTCCCCCGGCGGCCGCCGGATCGTTGCCGCCGGATATGAGCACCATGTCGCTGATCGGCGGCGGCCTGATCGCGGGCGATTCGCTGGCCGCGTTGAGCGTGGGCCTGTATGGCTTGATCCGGACGGTGCTATGACGCCCTGAGCGTGCTATAGAACAATAAATATGAGCCAGCCAACTTCGCCGTCGCCCGCGGGCGCCAAATCCGCCGGGGAGCTGATGGTCGCTTACTTTCGGGATTTTGGCGTGCTGAAAGAAACCCGCAAAGAGTATTGGGGCATCCAGGTGGTGAATTTCCTGGACTGCACCTTTTACTTTGCGCTGCTGACCATCGCGACGGTGTTTTTGTCGGAAGACCTGGGGCTGAACGACCGGTGGGCGGGCTATTCCACGGCGGTCTTCACCTCGGCGACGTCGCTGATGTTGTTTGTTTCGGGGATGTACACGGACTGGCTGGGGATCCGGCGTTCCCTGATCCTTTCGATGGCGGCGATGCTGGTGTTGCGGCTGGGCGTGCTGGGGGTGGGGCTGGCCCCGGGCCTGCCGCACCGGGGGCTGATCGCCAGCGTACTGCTGCTGTTGATGGCCCCCTTCATGGCGGCGATTCAAACCGTGTTTCAATCCGCTTGCCGGCGGTTCACGACCCGGCGCTCGCGCAGCGCGGGATTCAACCTCTGGTACCTGTTCATGAACATCGGCGCGGCGGCAGCCGGCTTCAGCATTGACATCGTGCGCAAGCTGCTGCATTTGCCCAACGCCCACATCTTCACGATGGGCGTGGTGCTGGCGGCGCTGTGCCTGGGGGTGGGGGTGACGATTATCCGGCGCGAAGATCAACTCGTGGGGCCGGACGAGCCGCCGGAAGCGAAGGAACGGGAAGCCCGGGTCGAGCGCAAGCCGCCGCTGCAGGCAATTCGCGAGGTGGTGCGGGAACCAACGCTCTGGCGGTTGCTGGTGCTGATCGGGCTGATCCTGGGCGTGCGCGCCGTTTATGCGTATTTGTATCTGCTCATGCCGAAGTATTGGCTGCGAACGATCGGCCCGGACGCGGCCATCGGCACGCTCAATGCCATCAATCCCATCGGCATTGTGATCGGGCTGATCCTCTTCATCCCCATCGCCAACAAGTTCAACGTGTTCAGCATGCTCGTTTATGGCGCGATGGTGTCGGCGCTTTCCTTGTTTCCGCTGGCGCTGCCGTGGCAGTGGTATGGCGCTGACATCGCCCGGGCGCACTATCTGATGGCGCTGGCAAGCATGGTGATTGTGACGGTGGGCGAAGTTGCGTGGTCGCCCAAACTTTATGAGTACACCGCCGCCATTGCGCCCCGGGGCCAGGAAGGGGTGTACCTCGGCCTGTCGCTCATCCCGTGGTTCGTGGCGAAAACCCTGGTCAGCGCGTTCTCGGGGCACATGCTGGAATACTGGTCGCCCGAGAAAGTTTCCGTGGGAGGCGTGAGCCTGCCGCTGCAACAGGCCCTGCTGCAAAACCAGGTTCCCTACTGGCATGGCCCGGCCGCCATGTGGCTCGTGCTGGGAGGATATGCCTTTGCGGGATGCGTAATCGCAATGCTGCTTCGCGGCTGGCTGACTCGCGGCGCGCACTGGAAGGCCTCTCCGCCCGCGTAAAGCCTTCGCCCGCTCGAACTCCCGCATAATCCGCGTGCCGATCCGGTCTCCCGGAAGCGGAAAACGCCTTCGGCGGAACCCCATCCTTTCCCGGCTGCGATGCTTGCCGTTTGGCATAAGAGTTGCCTTCGTTTATGGTAGAATGTAGTGGCGTTCAGGCGAGCGGAGGCGGTTTGGCGCAGGATGCCAGCCGCCGCGGCCCGCGCCCGAAGCCGAACACTGTATTATGTCTATTCTTGATTTGATTAAAGCCACCGTGGTTTGCGGCGCAATCGCCTTTCTCATATACAGTTACCCGGTTGTGGGCCAAATCGTGCTCATCGGGTTCCTGAGCTTGCTGTGGCTGCTTTACGCTCACCGGACGATCGTCCATCTCCGCCGCCGATAGCCCCTCCGGCGCCGCCGCCCGGCGGAGACCGCGGGGCCCGCCGCGGGAATGATCGGAACCCGGGGAAATGACCCGCCCCGGGGAAACGCGCCCCCTCACTATTCGCTATTCTCTGATTTCGATTCCGGTTATCGTGCGCGCATGGATTTGGAAACAAACGTGAGGGCAGTCCGGCAGCGCATCGAGGCCGCCTGCGCGCGCGCGGGGCGCGATCCCAACGAAATCACCCTGGTGGCGGTGACCAAAGGCCAGCCGCCCGAAAGTGTCTGCGCCGCCGCCGCGCTGGGACTGACCCTCTTCGGCGAAAACAAGGTGCAGGAGGCCAAGGCCAAGATTCCACTGTGCCCGGGCCGCGCGCGCTGGCACATGGTCGGCCATTTGCAGACCAACAAATGCCGCGACGCCGTGGGGCTTTTCGAGATGATCCAAAGCGTGGACAGCCTGCGCCTGGCCGAGGAGTTGAACCGGCGGGCGGAACAGGCGGCCAAAACAATGCCCATTCTGCTGGAAGTCAACGCGGTGGGCGAGGCCAGCAAGTTTGGCTGCCGCCCGGATCAGTTGCTGGCGGACCTGGACCGCATCAACGCGCTGCCGCGGCTGGAAATCCAGGGCCTGATGACCGTGCCCCCGTGGGCGATTGACCCGGAAAAGGTGCGGCCGGTCTTTCGCCAAATGCGCGAGCTCAAGGCGCGCTGCGAGCAGCTCCTGGGCGCGCCATTGCCGCATCTAAGCATGGGCATGACGGGCGATTTCGAGGTAGCCATCGAGGAGGGGGCAACCCTGGTGCGCATCGGCACGGCCTTGTTCGGCGCCCGGCCGCGGGCTGGCGCGTGAACTGACCGTCCGGACGGCGCCAGGGCCTTTGCTTTTATAGATGATGAGCCGGGGAGGTTGAGCCCGCGGGTTGGGCGGCGGTTCAGCCCTTCGAAGAAAGTGCCTGGCCGTGCGCCCAGGCCCCGGGCAGTTGGAAACAGACGGGGCTGGCTAACTTTGCCCGGAAGGAGACAGTCGCCGCCCCTTTGCCCGATCTTCCGGGCCAATTTGCGCTGGCCGTGCAACGGATCGGCGGTGATGCGCTTGCCATTACAGAAACTCAGCCGCCGATAACAAAGGACCCTGCGGCCGCAGACAATCCGGGCGGGCACGCAGGTGTTTTTCCCAGCCGCCGGGCGAACGGCCCCCGAGCGCCGCGTGAGGGCACGCGGCCTGCAGGAAATGGAAGCACGCCGCGGCCGACCCCATGCCCTCTCGCAGCATCGCACTCCCGGCAACCCACAGGCCCCCTCGCACCCTCCCGCCCCCTGTAGGCCGCGTGCCCCCACGCGGCGCTCCGCACCCGCCCGCCACCACCAACCCCAAAAAATTGCCCTTGCGCGAAGCCCTCCCGCTCGCCAGCCTTCCCGCATTACCTCGGGGCGGACTTCCAGCCCAAGGAGTGGCGGGAAGCCGAATCGCCTCCGAGCCGTAATAGGCAGACAATTAAAACAACCATTAGAGAGGACAGACATTATGAAAATACTATCTGCTCCGCGCACGGGCAGTCTGGGCGCGGAAACCTACTACCAGTCCCCCTTCGGCGTGTGCGCCCGGCGGCGCACCGTTCCCCGGGACCGGCCTTCTAACCGCAAAGCGGCCGCGCGGTCGTATTTTGGGATATCCTCGCGGGAGTGGGGTCTCAAGCTCAGCGAAGCGCAGCGCGAGCGCTGGAACGCCGCGGCGCTGCACGTTCCCAGCCGGCCCTGGATGGGGCAGTATTCGCACTTAAGTGGGCAACAGTTTTGCGTCCAGATCAACAGCACCCTGCGGGGGCTGGGTCTGGCGCCGGTGGAGGAACCGCCCGCCCCGGTGGTCTTCGGCCCCAATCCCGTCACCGGGCTGGAGATCGTCAATGACGCCGAAGACGGAGTTCGGCTGCGGCTGAACGTCGGGGCCGTCCATGAAGACATAATGGTCTTTGGGCAGCCGCCGTGCAGTGCGGGCCGGATGAAACCCCGCCGTGCCTATTACCTGGGCCTGTTGGGCCCAAGCCAGAACGGGCAAAGCGACATCACGGACCTCTACGCCGCCCGGTTTGGGCGACCCGCCCCGGGGCAGAAGGTATTTATCGCCGTAGTTCAGACCCGGAACGGCTGGAAAGGCCAAAGCCGGGTTCACAACGCCATCGTCCCGCCGCCGCCGATGTTGAAATCTCAGCAAGCGGCTGAAACGGCAAGGGTTAAGAAATCGAAGCCCGCCCCCGCCCCGGCCTCCACCGCCGCCCACAAGACCGTTCCTTCTCCGTCCTTTCGAGCCATGTACAAGGGGAGTACATCGGAAGCCCGGCAGGAGTACACGGAAAATAAGCATGAGTCCCCTTTGAGCCTCCTTTGTACCCCCGTTGTACACGGCCTAATGGGAGCGTTGGGCTGGCTGGGGCGGGTGGGGCGGGTTTGGGCGCGGGCCTGAGCCGGATTGGAGGGATGGACGACCTGCGGATGATGTAAAACGAGATTCCAAGGCGGGAGGGAGAGGACGCGAACGTTCGGCAAAGCCGGGACGAGCGGCCGGGTGTTGTCGCGTGCCTTGGTTTTTCGACGGGATGGGGCCAAGGTTGGCGGAGACGTTTCCCCTCCCGGGTGGAGGTTGCCGCATAGCGACTGCTTGCGTTGCCCTCATCGCGGGCGGCGTATTCGCCCGGTTGGGGTGAGTTTGGTTGGAGATTTATCTCCAGGCTATGTGCGCAAGGTGAATGATTGACGGGATTGGTTCGGGAACCTGTTCAGGGGCGTTGGTTGTGTAGATCTTGAGCCGGGGAGGTGGTGGCTGCGGGTTGGATGACGGTTCAGCGTTTCAGAGGGGGTGTCTTATCGCGCGGCAAAGGCGTTGGGGTTCCTGCGCGTGAGCATCTGGCAAAACACGGCATAGCCCGGCCCCTCATGGAAGCTTGGGGGCCCCTTCTTCTGTGGCAATCCCAAACGGTGGTGTTGGCGTTGTGTCAAGACGATGGCAAAGCGGGCGATTTCGGCAACCTCGCGCCGGCCAACCACGCCCGCAGGGTTGGCCGGCTGCTTTGAAGCAAGAGACGCTTTTACCCCAGCTCCCGGAGCTCGGAAAGCGGCTTTGGGTTTGGAAAAATCTTTTCCCCCTCAGCTACCGAAACTCAGACGCCGATAACAAACGGACCTGCGGACGGCGTGAGCTGGTTTGCTTTTGGACTTCACTTCGAGGGCGGTTCCGCGTAGGCTGGAATCGTGACCACTGAAGAGTTTCGCCGCGAGATTGCGGAAGCCGTGAAGGCTTACGAGAAATACGTCGTGTGCCTTAATAAGACCCCGGATGAATTCAAGGCCACGCTGAAGTCCTTGCTGGGCAAGGCCATCCGGGCCTACGAGGGACGCGACCCGGAATTGCGCCATGGCATTGCTCTCGACAAACAGGTCACGGTTATTCTCAGCCAAAGCGACAGCCCCCGGCCGTTGTGCGGGATTTATTTCAATCTCCACTCGCCCTACCAGAGGGAGTCGCTGCCCAAAACCATGAAGCCCCTCAAGGAATCGGTGGAGGGCGATCCCCCGGAACCCGAAGCCTGATCCGCGCAATGCTGAGTGCCGGACGCGCTTCACCAACACCCCCTGGTTAGCAAAGAACATGATGAAAGCAAAAGCCCTCTTAGCCGTCACCCTGGGAATGCTGTGCGTCGGAGGAACTGCGCGGGCCCAAATCAGAAATGACGAAGTTTATGAATACCCGAACCTTCGCGAGGAGAATTACCGGCAGCACCTGGTCGTGCCCGATATTGAAGGATATAAGACCCTGAAGTGTGATTTCCATATCCACACGGCATTTTCGGACGGAAAGCTTTGGCCGGATCAGCGGGTGTTGGAAGCCTGGAACCAGGGCCTGGATGTCATTGCCATTACCGACCATATTGAATATCGGCCCCACAAGGCGCTGTTGAACGTTGATTTCAACAAGTCCAACGAGATCGCCCGGAAGAAGGGCGAGGAACTGGGGATGATCGTCATTTCCGGCTCCGAGATCACCCGCAGCAAACCTTTGGGGCATCTTAATGCGCTGTTCATTAAGGATGCCAATAAACTGGAGGTTCCTGACCCGCTCGACGCGATTGACGAAGCCCTGGCGCAGGGGGCTTTTATTTTGTGGAACCATCCCGGCTGGCCGGATGACGACAGCACCATCTACCCGGTGCACCGGGAGTTGATTGCCAAAGGAAAAATCCACGGAGTCGAGGTTTTCAACTCGTTTGAGGCTTATCCCAAAGTGATTGACTGGTGCTGGGAGTTGAAACTGGCCCCCTTTGCCAACACGGATATTCATGGCATTGGCACCCAACTCTACCGGGGACGTGGCCTGCGCCCCATGACCCTGGTCTTTGCCCAGGAATACACCGAAGCGTCGGTCAAGGAAGCCCTTTTAGCCGGCCGAACGGTGGCCTGTTATAACCATATTCTCTCCGGCAAGGAGGAATATCTCAAGGCGCTCATCCGCGCCGCGCTTTCGATCAAGGTCATTAACAAGGAACGGGGAATGATCGAAATTACCAATCTGAGTGATATCAACTTTCAGATCCAATACGGCAAACTGATGTATGCGGTGCCGCTTTATCCGTTTCAGACCCTGCGGGACCGCGTTCCTTCCGGAACCAAAGTCACCTTCACGAATTGCATCAAGGCCAAGGATCAGTACGTGGAAACCACTTTGTGGTGAAATTTCTGCCCGGCTGAGCCGGGGTATTTCCAAGCCTGGCCCGTCGGTGGCTGTTCCGCGCGGCCGCGGTCACGGACTCCGAACCTCGTCGCCAACCTCCGCTTCGCCGGCGATTAGGTCGGCCACGATGTTGTCCTCCCGCTGCGGGCCTGAGACTTTGACCTGGCCGACTGCCACGCCGTGCCGGTAGAGCGCGAGCCGCTGGCCCACGGGTGGCAGCTTCTGCAAGGGAAATGTCAGCACCACGTGCCGGGCGGGCACGTTGACCAACGCCACCTTGCCCACCGGCGCGGCGTCCGGGGTTACAATCAGGGGAGGATTTGGCGCGGCGGGCTCGGCGGAGGTGGCCGGGGTTTCCGCGCGGGGCGCGTCCGATGGCGGCGGAGCTTTTTCCCTTCGGCCAACGCAACCTGAGAGCGCCAGCACGCCCGGGAGGATCACCAAAAGTAAGACTCGCATGAAGGCTATAAAAACCTCCTGGCCGGATTGAGTCAACTCGCGAGAGAACGCGGGCGGACCTCAGTACAGCAGGTACTTCCTGCGGACTTTGCGGAAAGCTTCTTCGCCGGCTTTCCAGGACGCAACGATATCAGCGGCAGGAGTCCCCGCCTGCAGGGCCTTGCGCGTCGCATCGGTTCCATTGACCTTGTCGAACATGCCGAATCCTCGTTTCACTCTTTCCGCCTCGGCAAACGCATCTACTCCGCCGACCCGTTTCAGGGCCTCAATGGCGTACAGGTTGATCGCGGTCAGCGGCGCGCGGGCCGGGTCGGTAAAATAGAGCTGCGCGCCGGCGAGGGGCTGGCCGGAAAAGGTGAAATAATATGGCTTGTAGGTAATGGGGCGCCATTTTACCCCCGGCAACCGATACGCGTTCAAGGCTTCCGCCAGCTTATGCGAATCCAGCCCGGGCGATGCCACACACTCAAACGGCAGCGTGTAGCCGATTCCGATGCTGACGCTCATCAGTTCCCCCAGCATCCCGGTGGCCACCTGGTAGAGCGCCGACTGCCCATGCGGCACGTGTGGAGAACTCGGCACCCAGGGCAAGCCCGTGTCCGACCATACCATCGAGCGCTTCCATCCTTTCATCGGCACGACCGTCAACCGGCACGGCGTCTTGATGAGCCGCTCGCCGTTGAGCAATCGGGCCAACTCTCCGCAGGTCAGCCCATAAACGTAGGGCACGTTCCATTTGCTGACGCCCGAACGGAATTTCTCCTCCAGCATCGCGCCCTCGATGCGTTCGCCGCCCAGCGGGTTGGGGCGATCCAGCACGATGAACTCGAGCCCCGCCTCGCCACAGGCCTCCATCGCCATGCCCATGGTGCTGATGTAGGTATAAGAGCGGCAGCCCGTGTCCTGCAAATCATACACCAGCGCGTCCAGATCCTTCAGCATTTCGGGCGTCGGTTTGTGCGTTTTGCCGTAGAGCGAATACGCCGGCAATCCCGTGCGCTTATCCACCAGCGTATCCACCTTTTCCCCCGCTTCAATGTCGCCATAAACCCCATGCTCCGGGCCAAACAGTGCGGCCAGCTTCACTCCCGGGGCGGCATGCAGCACCTCGACGGTGGACTCGAGATTCCGATTCACTCCCGAAGGATTGGTAATCAGTCCAAGCCGCTTGCCTTGCAGCACCTTGAATTGCCCTTCGACCAGCACCTCGTTGCCCAGCTTGACTTCCGCAGGCGCCATCCCCGGAAGCCCCAGTGCCAGTATCAATAGTGTTTTGATGAATGTTTTCACTGCCGCTCAGTTTAATCACCTGGCAACCCAATGTAAAAGAATTTGCGGCCCGGCGCGTCTTCGCCTCCGGGCCGCCCGGTTATCCGGCCCCGGCGGTTTTATTGCAAATCGGCTGGCTCAGGAAAGGAACCCCCACGCGGAGGGTTGGGAGGAGGGCAACCAAGAGGCCGTGCGCGACTTGAAACGAATCGCGGCGGCGGGCAAAGCCGAAGGGCCGCTGGCGCGGGCGAAGCGAACGCCGGCGGCGGCGGCTCCGCCCTCGGGAGCGCTCATCGCCCGTCCTCCCGGCCAGCGCCCGCAACCGCGACAGCGAAAGCGTTGGCTTGACCCACGGGCAATTCTGCCTTCTCTTAGGGTATGCGCCTTTTTCAAATCATATTCAATCCCACCAGCGCCGCCGAGCTGGCACGGATGCCGAAAGAGCTGCAACTCAAGATCCTGGGTGAATTTCGCGGCTTGCCCCAGCAGGTGCTGGGGACGGAATTAGCCCAGTTCGGCAAGCTCGAGCGCGCGGGCCGGATGCTGCACCGGTTCCGCGTCGGTGATTACCGCGTTTATTTCGAGCGCCATAAGCTGGGCCTGGTCGTGCACCGCATTTTGAACCGGCACACGCTCAAGGATTTTCTCTTTCGCTCGGGCCTGAAGGTGCCGGAGGACGAGGCCCTGCAGCGGAATCCCAAGTTCTGGGAACTGATTGAAGCGGCCAAGACCGCCAGCACGTGAATGGCCGCAACCGGAGGCGCGGCGCCTAGCGCACGTCTTCGCCCAACTCGACGTTCCAATACGCCAGGTCCACGAAGTGCTTCCAACTGTCGTGCGGGTGCAGGGTGAAATTGACCTGCACGAACGGGCGCCATTTGGGCCGCTTGGGTTTGCGAATGAGGCGCATGCCGGCTTCATGCGGCGCGCGATTGGCTTTGCGGGTATTGCACTCGATGCAGGAGCACACAATGTTTTCCCAGGTTGTCGGCCCGCCCCGGTCCCGCGGAATGACGTGGTCCAGGTTGAGGTCCTTGCGGTCGCAGACCTGGCCGCAATACTGGCAGGTGTTCTGGTCCCGCTCGAAAATGTTATGCCGCGTGAACTTGACTTCCTTGCGGGGCAGGCGGTCGTAGATCAGCAGCAGAATTACGCGCGGCACGCGGATGCGGAATGAGACGGTGCGCACCGCGTCCGCTCCGGGCTCTTGCTGCGAAAAGTCGTGCCACTGGTTGAAGTTGAACGTCTGGAAAGATCCATCGCAGCGGCTGAGCACCGCCTGGGCATGGCCCTGAAACAGCAGCGTCAGGGCTCGACGCGCGGAGCAAACATTCACCGCCTGCCACAAGCGATTCAGCACCAACACCGGTTGATTGAGCGCTGTACTCATAACCGCACCTATGGGCGCCAAACTACGCAGCGCGCCCCGGCTTGTCAACCTTGGTTCGGGCCGCGACCCGCCCGCGGATTAACCCAGGAACGCGGCGTGCACCGCCCGCATCGCCTGCTCGGCTTTGCCCAGGTCCACCACCACCGAAATTTTGATCTCGCTGGTGGAGATCATGTCAATGTTGACTCCCTCGCGGGCGAGGGTGTCAAACATCCGGCCGGCGACGCCGGTATGGCTCTTCATGCCCACGCCGACGATGGACAACTTGCCGATCTTTTCCGTGGCCAGAATCCGGCCAAAGCCGATGTCCGGCTTGAGGGCGTCGAGGGTCTTTTGCGCCCGGGGCAAGTCAGGTTTGTCCACGGTGAACGAAAGGTCCGTGGCGGGCGCGCCACTGCCGTGGCTGATGTTTTGCACAATCATATCCACGTTTACGCCCGCGTCACCGATCGCTTTGAAGATGCGCGCCGCGACGCCGGGCTTGTCTGGCACGCCGACCAGCGTGACTTTGGCCTGGTTCTTGTCGAGCGAAACGCCGCGCACGACGACGGCTTCCATATTTTTGGTTTCCTCTTTCACAATGGTACCTGGGTGATCGTTAAGGCTGGAGCGGACTTCAAAGACGACGCCAAACTTCTTGGCAAATTCGACCGAACGCGACTGCATGACCTTCGCGCCAAGGCTGGCCAGTTCGAGCATCTCATCATAGGAGATTTCCTCGAGCTTTTTCGCGTCCGGCACGAGGCGCGGATCGGCAGTATAGACGCCGTCCACATCGGTGCAAATCTGGCATAAATCCGCTTTGATCGCCGCCGCCAGCGCAATCGCCGTCAGGTCCGAACCGCCGCGCCCCAGGGTCGTCACCTGGCCTTCGCGGGTCTGGCCCTGGAAGCCGGCCACAATGACCACCTGGCCCTGATTGAGCAGTTCGTGAATCTTCCGCGGGGTGATATTTTGGATGCGGGCCTTGGTATGCACGCCATCGGTGACGATGCCGGCTTGCGCACCCGTGAGCGATACGGCGGGGATGCCCAGTGAGTGCAGCGCAATGGCCGTCAAGGCGATGGTGGTTTGCTCGCCCGTGGCCAGCAGCATGTCCATCTCACGCTCGTTGGGCAGGGGCATGATTTCCCGGGCCAGCTTGATTAAATTGTCCGTCACCCCGCTCATGGCGGAAACGACGACCACGACCCGGTCGCCCCGGGCCCGGCATTGGGCCACCCGGGATGCAACGTGCTTAATCCGATCGGTATTGGCTACCGACGACCCCCCATACTTTTGAACGATCAGCATAAGTCTTCCACCCGGATCATTACCGGCGCGCTCCGGACCGCCGCCAGCCGGCCAATCTTCTTCAAGGCGCCCGTCACGGCGCCGCTCGGCGCGTCGTGCAGCATCAGGATCAGCGGCACGCTGGCCCCCTCGCGGCTCTCGGGCTGGATTACGGAGGAAATGCCAATCCGGGCCGCCCCCAAAAGCGCGGAGATTTGCGCCAGCACCCCCGGGCGGTCCACCACATTCAGCCGGACGAAATAGCGTGTCACCACTTCCGCGATCGGAACCACCGCGCCGGCGCGCTCATGCGGCACAAACGGCGGCACCCGCTGCGGAGTGCCAAACTTCAAATCCAGCGCCGCGTCCGCTAAATCACTCAACACCGCGCTGGCGGTGGCATCTTTGCCCGCGCCGCGGCCGTAAAACAAGGTATCACCAACAATATCGCCGCGGACAAATGCGGCGTTGAAAACGTGGTTAACACTCGCCAGCACGTGCGCGTTCGGTACCAGCGCCGGATACACCGACACCTGAATGCGGGCGGACGGGATGCGCCCCCGCGGTGTTCGGGCCGGGCTTTCCTCGATCCGTTTGATAATCCCCAGCAGTTTGATGGTATAGCCAAGCTGGCCGGCGAATTGAATGTCCGCGCGCGTCAGGGCCCGGATGCCTTCCACGTAAATATCTCGAGGGTTCACCCAAAACCCATGCGCCAGAGATGCCAGGATGCCAATCTTATGCTGGGCGTCGAACCCATCCACATCCAGCGACGGCTCGGCTTCGGCATACCCCTGCGCCTGCGCGTCTTTGAGCACGTCGGCAAACTCCGCCCCCTCGCACTTCATGCGCGTCAGGATGTAGTTGCAGGTGCCGTTGACAATGCCGTAAAGATGGGTGATGCGGTTGCCAACGAACCCCTCGCGCAGCGCCTTGATGATGGGAATGCCGCCGCAAACGCTCGCCTCGTAGTAAAGGTTCGTGCCATATTGCCGCGCCGCCGCAAACAATTCCTCCCCATGCGCCGACAACAGAGCCTTGTTGGCGGTCACCACCGGCTTCCCGAGTTTCAAGGCCGTGAGGATCATCGTGCGGGCAACCGTCGTGCCCCCGGCCAGTTCTGCCACCAGGTTCACCTGTGGATCCTGCACTACCCTTTGCCAATCCGTGCACATGACGGCCCGCGGAATCCGGTACGGGCGCGGCTCGTCAACGGCTTTAACGGCGACTTTCTGAACCTTGACCCGCACGCCAATGCGCGCGGCCAGAAGGTCGCCATTCCGTTGGAGCGCGTGAAACACACCGCTACCCACGGTGCCACCACCGATCATTCCCAAAGTTACCTGGTGCATAGAATTACCAGCCCGGAAGCCTGCCGGAAGTCAGGGGCGGGGACAATGAATTTTTGAGGGCACGATTGGCAAGAGGGTTCCGTCCCTGCTTTTGCCTCCTCTTTACCGTGGCGGCCCTTGACAGGCGCTAAGAACGGTTAATTGTATTCGCAGCGATGCGGAAACTGGAACCGCCTGACAATCATTATCTGCGGGCTGCCGAAGGGTGGCTGGAGTTGGGCAATCCCGTGGAAGCCAAAGCCGAACTGGACCAGGTCAGCCCGGCGCGGCAGGAGCATCCCGATGTGCTGGAGTTGCGATGGGCCCTCTTTGCGGCGCAGCAGCAATGGGAAGAGGGATTGCAGGTTGCCCAGGCTCTGCTCCGAAGCGACCCGGAGCGCTCGTCGGGTTGGCTGCACCAGGCTTACGCCCTGCGGCGGGTGCCAAACGGCGGCCTGCAAAAGGCCTGGGAAGCGCTGCTCCCGGCATCGGTCAAGTTCCCCCAGGAAGCCATCATCCCCTTCAATCTCTCCTGTTACGCCTGCCAGTTGCAACAACTGGACGTCGCCCGCCTCTGGCTGCGGCGGGCGGCGGGCATCGGCGGCAAAGAGCAAATCAAACGCCTGGCGCTCAGCGACCCGGATTTGCAACCGCTCTGGCCTGAAATCGAGCAGCTTTAACCCCGGCTGTTCCCAGGCGGGCCAAGATCACTGGCGCGGTTGATGGCTTGACCTCGAACCGTCCGTCGGCATGATAGTGCCAGCGGCGGCCGGGGACGGCAACGAAGGCTCCCGTCCGGCGTGGTGGCAATAAAGCCCTGGCAATCAACGCATGACCATTCTGTTTGATCACCCGGAACCGGCGCTGCTGGCGCACGGCGGCATGCTCATCCAAATCAAGCAGACCAAAGCAGCACTCGAAGCGCTGGGATGCCAGGTGGATTATGTGCGCTGGTGGGATGAAACCCAGCGCGCCGACATTCTGCACTACTTCGGGCGCCTGCCCGCCTATCTGCTGCGCATTGCGCGGGCCAAGGGCATCAAGGTTGTCCTGGGCGAGCTATTGACCGGGCAAGGCTCGCGGCCAGCCTGGCAGTTGTGGGGCCAACGCCAAACCATGCGCCTGCTGCGCACCCTGGCGCCGACGCGATTGACCCAATCCCTTCGCTGGGAAAGCCATCGGCTAGCTGATGCCAGTGTGGCGCTGACGGCCTGGGAAGCGCACTTGCTGCACTACCTGTTCGCGGCGCCGCAGGAAAAAATTCACATCATTCCCAACGGCGTTGAAGACGTCTTTCTGAAGAGCCCCCCGGCTCAGCGAGGACAGTGGCTTGTTTGCACCGCCATCATTACCGAGCGCAAGCGCGTGCTGGAATTGGCCCAGGCGGCGATCCAGGCCCAGACGCCGCTGTGGGTTATCGGCCAGGCATTTGCCGAATCGGATGCGTATGCACGGGAGTTTGTGGCACTGGCCCGGGCGCATCCGCGGATCCTGCGGTTCGAGGGGCCGATTGCCGATCGCGCCGCTTTGGCGCGCGCCTACCGCGAAAGCCGGGGTTTCGTCTTGTTGAGCGCCTGCGAAAGCCTCAGCCTCTCGGCGCTGGAAGCCGCGGCGTGCGAATGCCCTTTACTCCTGGCAGATCTGCCTTGGGCCAGGTCCACTTTCCGAGAGCACGCCACCTACTGCCCGGTGCCTGGCTCCACACGGCTTACGGCCCGGGCTTTGCGCCAGTTCTACGACGCAGCGCCAGGATTGTCCCTTCCGCCCCGGCCATGCTCATGGCTGGAGGTGGCCCGGCAACTCAAGGCACTATACACAACACTCCAGGCAACGCCATCATAAACCGCCGCAGCCACGGCAGCCGTTCTACACCCGGCTTCAGAAACTCACGCCCAGGTCGAAAACCCGTGTGTTTCAGTTGGTTGACCGGAGAATGCGGTTCCGACATTGGGCGGGCTTCCAAGGCCATTATTCAACACGATTGGGGGCCGTAAAGTTCCCGCGGGGCGGAAACGGTCAATCTGCGTGGACGGCATCGGCTGTGGTGCCCTACCGTTCCGGGGACGCCTCCGAAGCCGGTCGGAAGTTCTCGCCGCCTCGCTCAGGGAGGTCTGCTCATCTGCCTCCCGCTCTCTCTCGATGAAAGCCCAAGCCTATTCCTGGCAAATGGATCAGGAGCCGGGCTGGTTCGGCCCTATCAAGCGTTTTGCCAAAAGCAATCCCAGGTCAACCGCGCACGAGTTCGTGCAAAACGGCGCCGTCAGGCCCGATGAGTTGGAGATGCAGAGGCATTTGGCCCACAGCGTGGGTAGAGCAACTCAGGCAGGGATCGTAGCAGCGGATGCCGTGCTCGACGCGATTGAGCATCGGCTCGGTGATTTTGTGGCCGCGCACGTAGTGGCGCGCGATCTGGGCAACGGTCTGGTTCATGGCCAGGTTATTCTGCCCAGTGGCAACAATGAGATTAATTTTCTGGAGCAGACCGTTGCGGTCCACGGTATAATCGTGGAACAGGGTGCCGCGCGGAGCTTCGCTGACGCCCACACCACGGAGACTATTGATGCCGGCGTCCGCGCGGAGGTCTTCGCTGAGCAAGTCGGCGTCGTCCAGGGTTGCTTCCACTCGCTCGATGGCGGTAAGGATTTCAATGAGCCGCGCGTAGTGATAATGGAAGGAGGAGATGACGGCATTATCACCGCGCGTCAGCTTTTTGAACTTCTTCAGTTCGGCGTCAGCTTTGGGCGTGCCCATTTGCTCGGCGACGTTGAGCCGGGCCAGCGGGCCGACGCGATACATGCCATCCGGGATGCCAAGAGGGCTGTAATACGGCGATTTGAGATAGGAGGACGACTGCACCGATTCGCCGATGCACTCGTAGTACTTCTGCGGATCAACCTGGTCGGCGATGATGCTGCCGCTGCTATCGGTGAACCGGAGATTGCCGCCGTGGTGTTCCCAGGTGCCGTCCGGTTCCACCAACCCCATGAAGAGCGAAGGGAAGTTGCCGAAGATCTGGACTTCCTTCTTATGGGTTTCCAGCGTTTTCTTGAACAGGTCAAAGGCGGTTTTGGTGGTGGCGTAGGCTTCCGGCAGCCAGGCGCGAATGCGGTCGCGACCCGCCTCGGTGAGAGGGTTGCGCACGCCGCCCGGCACAGCCCAGGCCGGGTGAATTTTCTGGCCGCCAAGCTCCGCGATGATCTCCTGGCCAAACTGACGCAGGCGGATGCCGGCCCGCGCCAGGTCGGCGTTAGCCGCAATCAATCCAAAGACGTTTCGCTGGGCAGGCGGCACGTCCCAGCCCAGCAGGAAGTCCGGCGCACTAAGGTGAAAGAAGCTCAGCGCATGGCTCTGGATGATCTGGCCGAGGTTCATGAGGCGGCGCAGTTTATCCGCCGCCGGAGGAATGTTAACGGCCATGATGGCATCCCCGGCCTTGGCGGAGGCCAGCAAATGGCTGACCGGACAAATGCCGCAGATGCGTGCCGTGATGCCGGGCATTTCTGCGTAAGGGCGGCCCTCGCAAAACTTCTCGAAGCCGCGGAACTCGACGACGTGGAACTCGGCGTCCGAGACATTGCCGGCGTCGTCCAGAAAGATGCTGATCTTGGCGTGGCCCTCGATACGGGTCACGGGGTCAATGACGATGCGTTGAGCCATAATCTCATCCAAATTTAATATCTTTGCCCGTAAGCACCGGCTCCTGGCCTTCGAGGAGCTGCACCAGAAAGGACTTGATGCGGTCTGCCGGCGGCGGGCAGCCCGGCAGGAAATAGTCCACCGCCACGACTTCATGCACCGGCATTACCCGAGGCAGGAGCGGCGGCACAATGCCTGGTTCCCCGGGCAGGGCGGGATTGGCCGTCGCCGTTTCGATGTAGGCCTTTTGCAGGACGCTTTCCGCGTTGCCTGGGCCGAGCTGGTTGCGCAAGGCGGATACGTTGGCCGTGACGGCGCAGTCGCCGAAGGCAACGAGCAGCCGGGTGCGCTGGCGAACCTGATAAAGCAGCTCGCGGTTGTCCTCGTTGCAAATAGCGCCTTCGGCCAGGCATACATCCACGTTCTGGGGGTATTCCTTCACGTCAATGACCGGGCTGTAAACGAGTTCGGCTTTGCCCGCCAGTTCTACCAGAAACTCATCAAGGTCCAGGAACGACATATGGCAGCCCGAGCAACCCCCGAACCAGATGGTGGCCAGGCGCAGCCGCGCCGGCTGGCCGGATTGAGGCTTGGTTTCTAAAGTTTGGTCTGCTTGCATGCTAGTCCGCAATCCACTGCTTTTTCTCCCGCGCCGTGACGATGAATTCGAGCTTCGTGCGGTCGCGTTCCATTTCGCCCACGGTTGCCCCCTTGTAGAACAGCGCGCCGGTGGGGCAGGCCATGACGCATTTGCCGCACTTGGTGCAGGTGTCAGACGTGCCCCAAGGCTGGTTGAGGTCGGTGATAATGCGCGCCTGGGCCCCGCGCCCGGAGACATTCAGCGTGCCTGCGCCCTCAATATGCCAGCAGACGCGCACGCAACGGGTGCAAAGGATGCACCGATTGTGGTCCAGGCCAAACAACGAATGGGTGCTGTCCACTTCCCATTGCGGGAACCGATAATCGTAGCGCACATGATCCATGCCCTGGCGGTAGGCCAGCGTCTGCAGTTCACAATGGCCGTTGGCCACGCAAACCGAGCAGACGTGATTTCGCTCGGCAAAGAGCTGCTCCAGCGTTATCCGGCGGTATTGGCGCAACCGCTCGGTGTCGGTCTGGATTTCCATGCCCTCGCTCACCTTGGTGGTGCAGGCGGGCAGCAGTTTGGAACTGCCCGCGACCTCCACCAGGCAAAGCCGGCAGGCGCCGACGTCATACACCCCGTCAAGGTGGCAGAGCGTTGGAATGTAGATGCCGGCATCCACAGCGGCGTCCAGGATGGTCGCGCTTTCATCCACGCTTACGTGTTTCCCATCAATCGTTAAGGTCTTGGCAGCCATAAATCAGCTTCCGGTGGCGGGGCCGGCGGCCGGGGCGGGCGCCGGTTCCGGGGCCGGGTGGTTCTTGTTGCGGCCGTTGTGCACATCATCCTTGAGCAGGGCCGTGTATTCATTGCGGAAGAACCGCAGGGTGCTCAAGATCGGATTGGGTGCGGTCTGGCCCAAGCCGCACAAACTGGTGTGGCGCACCATATCGCAGAGTTCTTCGAGTTTCTGCAGGTCGCGCGCGGTGGCTTCGCGGGCCAGGATCTTTTTCAGAAGGCTGTGCATCTGGACCGTGCCGGTTCGGCAGGGGACGCATTTCCCGCACGATTCATCCATGCAGAATTCCATGAAGAAGCGGGCCACATCCACCATTTGGGTGGCCTCGTCCATCACGATCATGCCGCCCGAGCCCATGATAGAACCCAGTTTGGCCAGCGAATCGTAATCCACCGGCGTGTCGAGTTCCTCGGCCGCAATGCAGCCGCCGGAAGGGCCGCCGGTCTGCACGGCCTTGATCCTGCCGCCATCGGGCGCACCTCCGCCCAGGACTTCGACGATCTTCCGCAGCGGGGTGCCCATCGGCACTTCAATCAGGCCGGTGTTGGTGATTTTGCCCGCCAGCGCGAACACTTTCGTGCCCTTGCACTTTTCCGTGCCGATGCTCGCAAACCACTCGGCGCCTTTGCGCATGATCGGGGCCACATTCGCAAAGGTCTCGACGTTGTTGATCAGAGTCGGCCAGCTCCACAAACCGCTTTCCGCCGGAAAAGGCGGGCGGGGGCGGGGCGAACCGCGCAACCCCTCGACCGAGGCCATGAGCGCCGTTTCCTCGCCGCAGACGAACGCGCCGGCGCCAATGCGCAGGTCAATGTTGAACGTAAACGGCGATTCAAAGATGCCGCTGCCCAGCAGCCCAAGCTTTTTGGCCTGCTTAATGGCGGTTTGGAGGCGGCTGATGGCCAGCGGATACTCGGCGCGAACGTAGATAAAACCCTGGTTGGCGCCAACCGCGTAGGCGGCGATGGCCATGCCCTCCAGCACGCAGTGCGGGTCGCTCTCCAGCACGCTGCGATCCATGAAGGCGCCGGGGTCGCCTTCGTCGCCGTTGCAAATAATGTACTTCTGCTGGCTGGGGGTCTTGGCGACCGTGGCCCATTTAAGGCCGGTGGGATAGCCCGCGCCGCCGCGGCCGCGCAACCCGCTCGCGATCATCGTGTCCACCACTTCCTTGGGCGTCATCTCACGCAGCACGTCGTGCAGCGCCTGGTAGCCCTCCGCCGCAATGTAGGATTCAATGCGCTCGGGGTCCACGATGCCGCTATTGGCCAGCACGATGGGCGCTTGCTCGGTGAAGAACGGCGCCTTCGGATTGCCGCGCTGCAGGGAAGTTTGTCCCCCCGTAAGCGTGGCGATCAATGACGGCGCGCTTTCCGGGGTGACTTTAAGATAAAGCGGCCCCTGGTTATCGTCGCCGACCTGGACTGTGGCCCCCGGTTCGTGGGTATCCACCTGCACCAGCGGTCCCTGGCAGCACAACTTCATGCAGCCGACCCCGCGCACCTCGACCTGGTCCTGAAGCCCCGCCTCCTGGACCGCTTTGTCCAGAGCTTCCTTGACGCCTTTCGAGTCGGACGCCATGCAGCCCGCCGCCAGGCAGCAGCGGATGACGTGCTTCTTCCGCGACGCACGCTCTTTCTCTGCGATCTCGACTAGATCCTCAATGTCCATGCTTGATCCATCCTTTCACATGTTCCAATGCCGTCTCGGGGGTCTGGCGCGGCGTGACCGTGCCGTCATAAACCACCGCCGGGGCGATGCCGCAGGTGCCGATGCAGCGCGCCGTCAGCAGCGATAACTCCCCGTCCGGGGTGGTTTCGCCGGCCTTGATCCCCGCCTTGTTCTCCACGGCCGCCAGCACCTTGTCCGCGCCTTTGACATAGCAGGCGGTGCCCATGCAGACGACGCAAGTATGCCGGCCTTTGGGCTTGAGCGTGAAGAAATGATAAAAGGTGGCGACGCCATAAACGCGGCTGGTCGGCAGCTTCAACCGATAGGCAATGAACAGCAGCAGGTCGTCTTCCAGGTAGCCGAACAGTTCCTGCGCCTTATGCAGCACCTCGATCAGCGCATCCTGTTTGAACTGATGCTTCTTGATGTGCACTTCCAGAATCTTGAAGCGCTTATCGCCGCTGGCGTGCTCCAGGACCTGGGGCAGCCGATTCTTCTTTTTGCGTGAGAGCGTTGCTATCATATCGCTAAACCGGACTGAGGAGGGGCCCGGCACGGTCTTTTCCAGCGCCGCAGTCCCGCTCAATTCCTGCCACAAAGTAGCACTGGCGGGCCAATTCGCTGTTCCTGGATTGGCTTTTGATAAACCTTTTTTGTGCAGGGAAATGGCCCCCGAACCCGCTGGCACAGCTCAATGGCTGGCGGGAAAAGATCGCGAAAAACCGGCGCGCAGGCGGCCGCAACCCGGCGCGCCGGCCAGGAATCGCGGGAAGCCCTGCCCTCGCCAACGGTTCCATAGCTCTGTTCCTCTCCCCTGGCCCCGCCGCCGGGCCGGGAGCGCGCAAGCCACTCCCGCTTCCCTCCGTGCGGGCCGCCGCAATGGCCGGCTAACGCTGCGGAGGGCGGCGCTTTATCTTAAGCTGAGCCAACGAATGAGTTAGCGAGGCCTGGACCAGGGCAACTTCTTCGGGGGAAATATTCTCCTTGAGGCGGGCCTCGGCGCGGGCGCGGGCCGCTTGGGCCTTGTCAGCATCAATGGCGTCTTCGGGGGTCGCAAAGACGGTGATCACGGCCACGCGTTCCGGCGTAATTTCAACGCACCCGCCCGTGACCAGCAGACGGTCTTCCTGGTCCCCCCGCCGGGCGACGATTTCACCATCGCCCAGCAAAGCGATCAGGGGCGCATGCTGCGGCAGGATGCCCATCTCGCCTTCCCGCCCCGGGAGCGTCACCATGTCCACGGCCTTGGAATAAACCCGGCCGGTGGGGGTGGTTATTTCCAGTTTGAACTCCGAAATCATGGCGCGGTGCGCGGCGATGGTTTCTCCTCAACCTTCCACTTCCCGAATCTCTTCGATGCGGCCCTTCATATAGAAATTGCCCTCGGGAACCTCGTCATGCTTGCCATCGAGGATTTCCTTGAAGCCTTTGACCGTATCCGCCACCGGCACCTGTTTGCCGGGCCGGCCGGTGAACACTTCCGCCACCGAAAAGGGCTGGCTGAGGAAGCGTTGAATCTTGCGCGCCCGAAACACGGTCTGCTTGTCCTCGGGCGACAATTCGTCCATGCCCAGGATGGCGATAATGTCCTGGAGGTCTTTGTAGCGCTGGAGGACCTTCTGAACGCCCCGGGCGACTTCGTAATGTTCCGCCCCGACGATGTCGGGCGCGAGCGCGCGGGAGGTGCTGGACAGCGGGTCCACAGCCGGGTAGATGCCCAGTTCGGAGATGGCGCGGTCCAGCACGATGGTCGCGTCCAGGTGCGCGAAGGTGGTGGCGGGGGCGGGGTCGGTGAGGTCGTCGGCCGGCACATAGACCGCCTGAAAACTGGTGATGGAGCCTTTCCTGGTGGAGGTGATGCGCTCCTGGAGGTCGCCCATTTCGGCGGCCAGCGTCGGCTGGTAGCCGACAGCGCTGGGCGTGCGCCCGAGCAGCGCGGACACCTCGGAACCGGCCTGCGAGAACCGGAAGATGTTATCAATAAACAGCAGCACGTCCTGGTTCTTGTCATCGCGGAAATACTCCGTGATGGCCAGGCCGGACAGGCCCACCCGCAGGCGGGCGCCTGGCGGCTCGTTCATCTGCCCATAGACCAGGGCGATCTTGGATTTGCTGAGATCCTTCTGGTTGATGACGCCGGCTTCGGACATTTCGCGGTAAAGGTCGTTGCCTTCGCGAGTGCGCTCACCGACCCCGGCGAACACCGACACGCCGCCATGCAGCTTGGCGATGTTGTTGATCAACTCCATGATGACAACCGTTTTGCCCACGCCGGCGCCGCCAAACGCCCCGACCTTGCCGCCCTTGAGGAAGGGGCAGATGAGATCAATTACCTTGATGCCGGTGGTGAGGATTTGCGGGGTGGTGGACTGGTCGGTCAGGCTCGGGGCCGACCGGTGAATCGGCATGTGTTTTTCCGCCACCACCGGCCCCCGCTCGTCCACCGGGTTGCCGGTGACGTCAAAGACGCGCCCCATGACGCCGTCGCCCACCGGCATGGAGATGGGCTGGCCGGTATCGAATACTTCCATGCCGCGTTTAAGCCCGTCCGTGGTGGACATGGCGACGGTGCGCACCCAGTGATCGCCCAGGTGCTGCTGGACTTCGAGGGTCAGCCGGGTTTTGCCCTGGAGCGGAAGCTCGTATTCGATGGTCAGGGCGTTGTAGATGGCGGGGAGCTGAGCCGGGAACTCGACATCCACCACCGGGCCGATGACTTGAACGATTTTGCCTTTATTCATGCGTTTGGAATGATGCGTAAGGAATGACGGGCGTGCCTACTCGAGGGCCATGGCGGCGCTGGAGATTTCCAGCAATTCTTTCGTGATGTTGGCCTGGCGCAGCTTGTTGTATTCGAGCGTCAGGTGCTTGATTAGCTGGTCGGCGTTGTCGGTGGCGTTTTTCATGGCCACCATGCGGGCGCTGTGTTCACTGGCTTTGGCCTCGAGCAGCAACTGCGCCACGCGAAAATCCAGGAAGTAAAGCACCAGCCGGTCCAGCACCGTCGCCGGGTCCGGCTCGAACAGAAAGTGGTAGCGTTTGGGTTCCCCCGCTCGAAGCCCCGGGGAGGCGGCTCCTTCCGCCGGGAGGTTGAGGGCGGAGCCCATGGGCAGGAAGGCGCGCTGGTCCGGCTGTTGGGAAAGCGTGCTGATGAAACGGGTGTAAAGCACGTCCACCGCGTCCACCTCGCCTTTGAGAAACAGGTCCTGGGCGAACTTCGAGATGGCCTGGCACTCGCCGTACGTCGGCGTGTCCCGGCAGGAAAACTCCGCCACCAGCGTGCGGCGGGTGCGGGCGATGAACTGCGCGGCCTTTTTGCCGACCGCGATGAACCGGGTGGTGGCGGGGGCGTACCGGGCCGCCTCGCGAAACAGGTTCGCGTTCAGCGCACCGCAAAGCCCCTTGTCGGTGCCAATGAGAACCACCGCGCGCCGGCGCACCTCGCGCGTCTCCATCAACGGATGCCGATAATCGTCCGTGTCCTGCGTCAAGTGGCTCATCAACTCGGCGCTCATGGCGGCGAACGGGCGAAAATTAATCGCGCCCTGCTGGGCCTTGAGCATTTTCGACGAGGCCACCATCTGCATGGCCTTGGTAATCTGGGCCGTGCTTTTGACCGATTTAATCCGGCGGCGGATGTCGCGCGTGCTGGGCATGGGTCAAGGCTCCGCGGGTTCCCGGCCAGGAACCGGAAAACCGGCGGCAGCCATCGGGCGTTGCGAGGTCAGGCGCGGGTTCACTGGTAAGTCTGTTTGAACTCGGTGGCCGCCGCTTTCAATTCGGCGATTAAGGAATCGCTGAGCGCCTCTTCCTGCCGAATCCGGGTCAGCAGGGGCGCCCGCCGGGTGGTGAGATAATCCATCAGTTTATCCTGGAAATCCTTGACCCTCTCGACTGGCACATTATCCACAAACCCATTCTGGGCGACCCACAGAACCGCAATCTGCATCTCCACCGGGAGCGGGTGGTAGGGCGGCTGTTTGAAGATTTCCATGATGCGCTTGCCGCGCTCGATCTGCGCCTGGGTCTTGGCGTCCAGGTCGGAGCCGAACTGGGCAAACGCCGCCAGTTCCCGGAATTGAGCCAGCTCCCCCTTGAGGCGTCCGGCCACTTGCTTCATCGCTTTGACCTGCGCCGCCGAACCAACGCGCGAGACCGAGATGCCGACCGAAACCGCCGGGCGGACACCCTGGTAGAACAAGTCGGTTTCCAGGAAAATCTGGCCGTCCGTGATCGAGATGACGTTGGTGGGGATATACGCCGAAACGTCGCCCGCCTGGGTTTCGATGATCGGAAGCGCCGTGAGCGATCCGTTGCCGTGATTCTCCGCCACGCGCGCGGCCCGCTCCAGCAACCGGCTGTGCAGGTAGAAAACGTCGCCCGGATACGCCTCGCGCCCGGAGGGGCGCTTGAGCACGAGCGAGACCTGCCGGTAGGCCACGGCGTGCTTGGACAAATCATCATAGACAATCAACGCGTCCATGCCGTTGTCCATAAACCATTCGCCCATCGCGCATCCGGCAAAGGGCGCGAGGTATTGGTTGGTGGCGGAGTCCGAGGCGGACGCGACCACGATGATGGTGTAGGGCAAGGCCCCCGCCTCTTCGAGGACCCGGATGACGTTGGCGACGTTGGATTGCTTCTGGCCGATGGCCACGTAGATCGAATACAGGGGGCGGTAGGTTTTGCTCCCGGCCTCCCGGGCGGCCTGGTTGAGCCGGGCGTTGCTGATGATGGTATCAATGCCCAGCGTGGTCTTGCCCGTCGAGCGGTCGCCAATGATCAACTCGCGCTGGCCGCGGCCAATGGGGATCATGGCGTCTATGGCCATGATGCCCGTCTGGACCGGCTGGCTGACCGACTTGCGCCGGATGATGCCGGGGGCAATCTTCTCCACCGGGTAGGTCATTTTCGTGGCGATCGGCCCCTTGCCATCCACCGGCTGGCCCAGGGTGTTGACCACCCGCCCCAGCAATTCCATGCCCACCGGCACCTGCAGCACCTTGCCGGTCGTGCGCACTTCCTGGCCTTCTTTGATGCCGGTGTAGTCGCCCAGCACGATGGCCCCGACCTCGGTTTCCTCCAGGTTCAGGACCAGGCCGGTGACACCGCCGCCGAAATCCAGCATTTCATTATACATCGCGTCGGCGAGGCCCTCGACTTTGGCCACGCCGTCGCCGATTTCACGGACCATGCCCACGTTCTGCTTCATCACCGCGGTTTTCAGGGCGCTGATCTGGCTTTCGATTTCCTGCAAAATTGCACTCATAACTGTGTGGTCGAATTACAAAGGGAATTAAAAGGCGTCTTCCAACTCGGCCAGCCGGGCCTGGATGCTGCCGTCAAAGACGTCGCTGCCCACCTGCACCCGCACGCCGCCGATCAGCCCGGGGTTCGGATGGCAGGTGAAGATCAGCCCCGGGCCGTAGCGGCTCGTCAGGCGGGCCTGGAGGGCCGCCTGTTGCGCGGCGCTCAGCGGCGTCGCGCTTTCGATGCGGGCGGTCCGGCGGTCGAGGTCCAGCTTCACCAGGCGGCGGAAATGGGACAGGATGGCCAGGTAGCCCCGGGGGCGGGTGGCGAGCACCTGCCGCAGGGCCTGGCGCACCCGGGCCTCGTCCAGCAACCCGTCCGGGCAGCAGGCGCGGAACAGTTCCCGGGCGTCGCGGCGGGCTTGTTTGGAGATTTTCACGGGCTAAACGCGGGGCGGCGGCGGCATCAGGCCGCCAGTTCGCGGTTGGTTTCCTCGACCAGGCGGCTCTGGTCTTCCGCGGTCAGGACTTTGCCGGCCACCCTGGCCGTGGTGGCGACCACCAGGCGGCCAACTTCACGGCGCAGTTCGAGCAACATGCGCTCGCGCTCGGCCTGGGTGGCCTGGCGAGCCTTGTCCACGATGGCCTGGGCGGCGGCGATGGCTTTCTGGGTTTCCTGTTCCTGCACTTTGGCGGCGGCGGCGCGCGCTTCCTCAATCAACTGGGCGGCCTGCTGGCCGGCCTGGAGCAGCATTTCCTGCGTCCGGGTCTGCGTGTGGGCCAGCTCCTGCTTGATCTTCTCGGCCTGGTCAAGGCTTTCCTTGATGCGGCGTTTGCGTTCTTCCAGCACGGTCAGGATGGGCTTGTAGGCGTAGCGCTGGAGCACAAAAGCCACAATGGCGAAGCAAAGGCACTGCGCGAGAAAATGCGGCAGATCCACGCCAAACCGCGTGGCGGTGTCCCGCGCCATCTGGCCCAGGTCGCTGCCGATGCTGGCAAAGAGAAAAGACGGCTGCATAATCAAACACGGCAAAGGCCGGACGCGGAGCCGCGCGGGCTCCGCGGCCGGAGCTTACTTCACAAGGAAGATGGCGTAGAACACGATGGCTTCCGCAAAGGCAATCGCCAGGATCGCCTGCACCAGAATTTTGGTCGCCGCGCCGGGATTGCGTCCCACCGCTTCGGAGGCCTTCATGCCGATGAATCCCACGCCGATGGCCGCGCCGAGCGCCGCCAGGCCGACGTGCAGATTCCCCGCCAGTCCCTCTGCCAACATTGGAGTTAACATAGTTCGCTTTACCTTTCTGTTGTTCCGCGGCCCCCGCGAGTGAACACGGTCCGGCCGCCGAAATGGTCTCTCAGTGCCCGGTTCCTCCCGGGCTTTCCTCATGCACGCAAATCAGCATCGTGAACACGGCCGTCAGCAGCATGAACACCAGGGCCTGCACGATCCCCACCAGCAGTTCCATAAAATAGAACGGCACGGGCAGCAGCCAGCCCAGGCCCGGCACCAGCTTGCCCATCGCCTCGAGCATGTTCTCCCCGGCAAAAATGTTGCCGTAGAGACGAAAACTCAGCGAGATGGGCCGGAACAGGATGGACAGCACTTCCAGAAATCCGACCAGGAAAAACACCACGATCATCAAATACTTCAAGGCCCCCGCGGTATCGCCCTTGGGGCCAAACAAATCAAGAAACACCCCTTTGACCCCCACCGCCTGCACCGCCCAGACAATCCAGCAGACAAAGAAAATCATCGCCATCGCGAAGGTCATATTCAAATCGGCATTGCCGCCGCGCAGCAGCGGGCGCTCGACGTGAAACCCCTCCGGCGTCTGCGTCCCCCAGCCAATGCTGCCCACCCCCGGCAGGAGGCCAAACCAGTTCGTGAACAGGATGAAGATAAACAGCGTGGCAAAGAACCAAAACGTCTTCTTCACCAGCTTGCCGCCGATAATGCCCTCCAGAAAATCATGCAGCATTTCCACCAGCCATTCCCAGAAGTTCTGCGCCCCCTCCGGGGCGAGTTGCATGCGGCGCGTGGCCCGCCGCACCAGCAGGATAAGCATCAGCGCCACCCCCCACGTCGCCACCATCGAGCTGTTGATAAACGAGGCCCCGCCCGGGCCGAGCCGGGGGGCGTCGGGGGACAACCCCTCTTCCAGCGCGGGCGCCGCCGCCGCGGAGACGGCCGCCGCGTCCGCCGCCAATGCCGACGACGCCGCGCCGGCCAGGCCGGTCCCGAACAGAACCGCAAGCCACCACGATATAAAAATCACTCTATGCAAGCACATGGCGTTGAACCCCCGGGCGCTACGATGCGCGAGCCCCCCGGGCTTAAGCCGGCGCCGGGCCGGAAGTCAGGAAAACATGGGGCACTACGGCGCGCTTGGCAAGAAATCTTCGCCTCCCCGTCAGCAACACGACGCCCGGCCCGCGCCCCGGCCGGCGGAAAGATCTCCCCGCGGGCGCAAGCGCCGGAGCCTGCGGGAAAGCGGCCCCGCCGGCGCCGGCGCCGCCCGAAGAGGCTTGAGCCGCGCCGCCTCTCACCCTTAAATGTCCGCAATGCCGACCTCAACAGGCAAAGGCGATTTATTGCGCGGAGCGCGGGTCTATCTTTCCGGGCCGATGGATTTTGTGGCGTCCCGCGCGGCGGAAAAGCAATCGGGCTGGCGCAACCGGGTCAGCCAGTTCCTCCAGGGCATGGGGGTCACCGTCTTCGATCCCTGGTTCAAGCCGGACGTCCGGGGGTTGCACGAATATGGCCGGGAGGACCTTAAGAGCGGCGAGCGCATCCGCCGGCGGTGGACTTATGCCGGCGGCAAGCGCGGCGCGCAGGCCCGCGCGTGGTGCGCCCGGCAATTCTGGGAGACGCTGCACATTGACCTGCGGATGGTGGATACCAGCGATTTCAGCATCTCGTATTGCCCGACCAACATCTATAGCGTCGGCACGCCGCACGAAATCATCCTGGCCACCATGCAGCACAAACCGGTGCTCTTTGTCAGCCCCCCAATCCAATTCCCCGCCCTGCATGAATTGCGCGCGCACCTGGCGGACGACCCGGCCGGCCTGGCGCTCCTGGCGCGGCTGGAACAGGAAATCCCCATCAAGGAAAATCCCCGCGGCATCCCCAGCCTCTGGTATCTCCCGCTGGTTGGCGGAGAAAACTTCTTCGACGGCTTTGGTTTTGCGGCCTATCGCAAACGCTTTGGCTGGAACGTGGACATTCCGATTGACCACCACGAACGGCGGTTTCCCCCCCAGCGCCCGCTGCTGCCGTTCCTCGAACGCCTCAACCGGCGGCTGCCCAGGAAGTGGGACGGCAAACTCGACCGGTTTGTGCCCGATGACGACTGGCTGCTGTGGGATTTCCGCGCCCAAACGGTGCGCGGCAAGCACATCGAATCCGTCCGCAAATAGGCTCCACGCCTCCCGGCTGCTGCTGCCAGGGATTTGCGTTTGTCGCGCCGCGCCTAATCAGCGCGCGCGCGGATGAATTCCTCATACATGATTTTAATGGCCTTTCTGCCGGAAGAGTAGGACGGGGCGTTTCCGTTGGAAATGGCCACAAATCCGAATTTCTTCTCCGGCTCGAAGAACATCAGGCTGGTCAGCCCGTAAGCCCCGCCCGTATGCCCGTACATATTGACGCCGGGGATGAGATCGGGATTCAGCAACAGTCCGAGCCCGTAATGCTCTTTCGCGGAAAGCGGTGTCCGTATCAGTTTGGCGTTCTTTTTTGCGATAATCCGCTTCCCGTTTTGCTTCCCGTTTTTCATGTGCATCATCATGTATTGGGCCAGATCGCCTGCTGATATTTTCAGCCCCCCCGCGGGTGAAAAGACCGGAGTGGTAAAACCCATTTCATACTCTGAAATCTCTTTTTTACGAGGGGCATAGGCGGCCGGAGAGAGAATAAACCTCGCCGTCTCCCTGTTATAATCGTAAATCAACGCAAAGCGCGAGGGGTCGAGATCGTTGACATTGAATCCGCCGGAGATGCCTAACGGCTTGAGGATGTGGCCGGCAATGTAGTGATCAAATCTTTCTCCCGATACACGCTCCAGGATGGCGCCGGCAATGTTGTAGTTATAGTTGCAATATTCATAAGCACTCCCCGGTTCGTAATCGTTGTAGCACTTTGCCCAATCCGGATTCTTATCGGGGTTTATCGCAACCAGATCAAAATATCCCTGGCGGTCGTTAATGCTCGAAGTGTGCGACAGCACCATCCGCAGGGTGATGACCTTATCCGGGAACCTGGGATTGCGGATTCTGAATCCCGCCAGGGCGCTTACATCATCGTCCAAACTGATTTTCTTCTTCTGAATCATTTGCATCAGCCCGACGGAAGTGAATGATTTGGAGATGGAGGCTATGCGAAAAATGTCGTTATCTGAAAGCGGTGTTTTGGTTTCCAGATTCTTATACCCGAAGGAATGGGTGTAGATAAGCTTGCCATCTTTTACTGCCGCGACGGAGAGCCCAACAGTAGGCTGCTCTTTCATCATCGCTTCCAATTTTTCGTCTATTGTCTGCGCCGCGGCAATCCGGCCGGTGAAACAAACAACCAGAACCAGGCCGAGGTAGTGTGAGCGAATTTTCATCGTTTTGGTCTTGAGTTCCGAAAGATAAGGAATTGGGAAAAGCACCCGTCTGATATTATGAGTCATCTTGTCTCAGCTTATAAACTGCCCAAAAGCCATCCTTACGAACGGCCCCTTGCAATAATCAATCCTAAACTTTCTTGTGCCCCCACTTCTTCAACCGCCTGCGGTACCAACCGCGCTTTGGCATTGATGCGCGTTCCCCCACTTGTCCGCATCCCACCGGCTTCCAAAGCCGCATCGCAGCGCTGCAAGGGTGAAACATCCATGCCAAGCAGATCCTCCCGAACTGGAAGGCACGATGCGCGAACCGCATGTCGGTTGCGTAGACTACTTCCGCTTCAACGCCAATCTAGACCCGTGCATCACCACATCCGCTCGGCATGCTCAAATTTACGGCGGACCGCACCCGCAACGCACGCAGTTGCTCAATTATGTATGCTTTTCGTCCGTATGGTTTTGCCATCGGGCCAATTGCCTGGAAGCGAAGTCGCGCCCGCCCAAACCAAAAGCGATCGCACCCGCAGCCGCGGCCCCGCAGACCAGCGCACCAAAAGCAAGGTTCACGATTGAGTCCGCTACCCCCGTCGCCCGCAACGACATCGCGCCGACCAGAATGATGATGGCAATACGCGCGGTCCAGGCCAATCCTCGCGCACGGGGTGAGTCGCTGGCATTGATCACGTTAAAGACCATATTGGCCAGCAACAGCCCCAAACCGAAAAGCAACACTCCCAGCAACACCTTGCCGGCAAACTCCAGAAAATTCTCCACCACTCCGGCAATTCGCGTGTAGCCCAACGTTTCCGCTGCCGCAATCGCCGCCAAAAGCATGATCCCAATAATCAGTAACGCGCCCACGATGGCGGCGGGAGCAGCCCGACCGTCTTGCGCTTTTTTGGAAAGGCCGAGTTTAACGAGGATTTGATTGAATCCCAAACCACCCAAAAGGTTCTCAACCAGACCCGCCAACACCCGGCCAATAAACCACGCAACCAACAAGATCAAACTGGCCGCCACGATCTGCGGCACTTTAATCAGCATCGCCTGCAACATGTCGCTGGCCGGACGGGTAACGGCTTCCATGTGCAACTGATCCAAAGCCGCAATCAATACCGGCACCAAAATGACAATCTGCAAGACCAGGCCAATGACTTCGGAAAAACGTCGCGTTCCGAGCGCCTTGGCGAAGCCCCACTTTTCGGCCAAACGGTCCGCTCCGGCGCTGGCCAACAAACTGGCCGCGAGTCTCTGCACCAGCCGCGCCACGAACCAACCCACCAACAGGATTACCAATGCGCCCGCCAAGTTTGGCACAAAAGCGAAAAACTTGTTGAGCATGGCGTTGACCGGTTCCAGCAACGCGTTCATTCGTAAAGCACCTAAAATCGCCGGCAGGAAGGCCACCAATACCGCCCAGTATACCGTGTCAGCAATAGGCTTGCTCACGGATTGATCAGGGCGTTGATCTGACGCGGCAATGCGCCCCAGCCGCTGGTCAAATTCCGCCGCCTTCAACCCGTCGGAAAGCACCCGCCGCACCAACACCGCTACCAACCAGGCAAGCAACGCTAACGCCAATCCCGCCGCCAGATGCGGTAGATATTGAGTGAAATTATCCACCAATCTCTGCAACGGTTCAGTGACGGCGGTTAACTTGAGGATCTGAAAAAAGGCCACCAATACCACCAGCATAATCAGCCAGAAGACCAAGGTGCCGATCCATTTCTCGATCGGGACGGGCTTGCTCTCGGCCCCGGCGATCCATTTGGTGAGTTTGTTAACAATTGCGGTGCGCACCAGGAGTTTGCGTAGTAACGCCGAAATTAAGAGGGCGACAATCCAGCCGCCCACCAACACCGCCAAGGCGGCTAACAGGTTGGGAGCGTAGTCGGTGACTTGGTTAACAAGGCTGTTCCAAATTTCAATCATAAACTAATACTGATTCTAACTAAACTATTGATAGAAATTTGCTTTTGCGTGCCGCGCTTACTCAGCACCGCGCGGGTGAGTGAGAATTGGTTCCGGGACTCACCAAGCATAACGCAAGTCTAGCGAGAATCGGTTACGATGTCAACGCCTTTTGTCACCCCGTTATTTGCGCCCGCCTGGTCGCAGGCAGCTCGAGCGGGTGCGTGGAGGTTTTTCTCAGCTACTGGGCAAATGGCACTCATGCGCCACGAGAGGGCACGCGGCGCTCCGCCCCGATCCGCCACCACCAATCCTCCAAAATTGACCTTGCGCAAATACTCCCCGCCTTTTCCCACCAAGTTTACCCCAACGGGATGCGACGCGTAGTGGCTTGGGCGGAGGCCGCCGGGCAGATGCGGGAGGTGGTCTTACTGACCAACAATTGGGAATGAAGCACCCAAATCATTGCCGATCTGTATCGCTGCCGCTGGAGCATCGAGGCCTTCTTCAAGGAACTCAAACAGAGCCTCCAATGGGCCGACTTCCCGGGTCATAACGCCAATGCCGAGCGCTGGCAGGTATGGACGGCGCTGCGGGTCTACCTGCGGCTGCGCTTCCGCGCCTTCCTCAGCCAGTGGGCTCACCGCTTTACCCGGCTCTTTGCGCTGGTGCGTTCGGCCTCTGGGCAAAAGCTCGAACTGCGCAGCTTGTTGGCTGTCTATGGGACCGCCGGAGACGGCGGGCGCTTTCTGGGAACATCCCTGCAAACCTATTTGCCGGGTCTGAACTGAACCTATGGAACAGCCGACCGCCATCTAAATGCCGTTCAACTTAAAACTTTACGCTCACGAGCGCATCAACCCGCCGTATCCTTCAGGAAGATGCGCGGTTTTCGTGAAATCCATGCTCTGGGGGAACGCCAATGAGCTCGTTTAACCCGCAGCCACACACTTGCGGCTGCCAACTTGCCCGCTTCCCTCCTCCATTCTCCAGCCTCCATTCTTCACCGCCCTCTCCGTCCGGCCAGCGCCAGACCCCAGCCCAGGAGTAAGAGCCATCCGCTGGCCGGTTCCGGAACCTCGCGGATCATCACGTCAGCCTCCAGCACCGCGTACTTGCCGTCCCAGGCGGTAATCCAGCCCGCCAGGATCAATTCATATTCATGAGCCGGCGTCACCGTCAGGGGATAAACCGTGGCAAATCCTCCACTCCCCCACGTATCCCAATCGGCGGAAGCTTGCCACTGCAGCAGTGACGTCGCCGTCGTGGCATCCCTCAACTCCAGGTAAATGTCTTGTTCATTCATTGCGTAATTAAACGCCGCCCATCCTGACCACTGGATTTCCAAAGCCGGCTGCTCCACTTGAAACCGGGTGGCGACCGTCGCATAGGTGTTGATCGTCGTGGGCTCAAGACTGCCGATCCCCCACTCATAAGAGAGGCCTCGAGGCGCGGCGTCCGCTTCCAGGCGCAAGCCAAAGGCGCTTAATATGCCCGACGCCCCTGCCCAGCCGTAAGGGGACGAGGAGACCGAAAGACTCAGGCTCGGTTCGCTCTGCGTCGAATCGCCAAAAGTCCCGTCATTATGGTGCTCCTGATGATCCGCTTCCAGGTACCAGGTTTCCTGCCAATCGCCCGAAATCGCCAGCGTCGTGGAGGTGAGATTGATTTCGGCGCCGGCGGAAAACGCCAGCAAGCAGAGGCCCCATCCAGCCGCGCTACCCAACTGTTGTCTTATCTTTCGGAGTTGCCTTTTCATAAATCGGATAAGGAGGGGAAATTGCTTTTGCGTGCCGCGCGTACTCAGCGCTGCGCAAGGGAGGGGAAATTGGTTTTGGGGCTCACCAAGCATGTGCCGATTTTAGCGAGAGCCGGCTGCGGCATCAACACCTTTTGTTCGTTATTTCCGGCCGTCTGGCCGCAGGCAACCCGGGCGGGGACGTGATTATTTTTCTCAGCCGCCGGGCGAATGACCCCCGGGCACCGGCCTGCCACCACCAATCCTGAAAAATTGCCCTTGCGCGAAGACCTCCCGCCCGCCAGCCTTCCCCAAAACCCTCGGGGTGGTGGTGGCTGGAACTTCCAGTCCAAGGAGTGGCGGGAAGCCGAGTCGCTCTCCGAGGCGATAACAGAAAGGTAATTAATTATGAAAATACTCACCTCTCCGCGCACGGGCAGCCTGGGCGCGGAAACATACTACCAGTCCCCCTTCGGCGTGTGCGCCCGGCGGCGCACCGTTCCCCGGGACCGACCCTCGGAGCGCAAGGCGGCGGCACGGTCGTATTTCGGGATCTCCTCACGGGAGTGGGGTCTCAAGCTCAGCGAAGCGCAGCGCGAGCGCTGGAACGCCGCAGCATTGCACGTCCCCAGCCGGCCCTGGATGGGGCAGTATTCGCACTTAAGTGGGCAACAGTTTTGCGTCCAGATCAACAGCACCCTGCGGGGGCTGGGTCTGGCGCCGGTGGAGGAACCGCCCGCCCCGGTGGTCTTCGGCCCCAATCCCGTCACCGGACTGGAGATCGTTAATGACGCGGAAGACGGAGTTCGGCTGCGACTCAACGTCGGGGCCGCCCACGAAGACATAATGGTCTTTGGGCAGCCACCCTGCAGCGCGGGCCGGATGAAGCCCCGCCGTGCCTATTACCTGGGCCTGTTGGGCCCAAGCCAAAACGGGCAAAGCGACATCACGGACCTCTACGCCGCCCGGTTTGGGCGGCCCGCCCCGGGGCAGAAGGTATTTATCGCCGTGGTTCAGACCCGGAACGGCTGGAAAGGCCAAAGCCGGGTTCACAACGCCATCGTTCCGCCGCCGCCGCTGTTGAAATCTCAGCAAGCGGCTGAAACGGCAAAGGTTAAGAAATCGAAGCCCGCCGCCGCCCCGGCCTCCACCGCCGCCCACAAGGCCGTCTCTTCTCCGTCCTTTCGAGCCATGTACAAGGGGAGTACATCGGAAGCCCGGCAGGAGTACATGGAAAATAAGCATGAGCCCCCTTTGAGCCTCCTTTGTACACCCGTTGTACACGGCCTAATGGGAGCGTTAGGCTGGCTGGGGCGGGTGGGGCGGGTTTGTGCGCGGGCCTGAGCCGGAAAGGAGGGATGGACGACCTGCGGATGATGTAAAACGAGGTTCCAAGGCGGGAGGGAGAGGGCGCGAACGTTCGGCAACCCCGGAACGGGCGGACGGGTTTTGTCGCGCGCCTTGGTTTTTCGGCGAGGCGGAGCCAAGGCTGGCGGAGACATTCCCCCACCCGGGCGGAGGTTGCCGAAAGGCGGCTGCTTGCGCTGCCCTCAGGGGCTGGCGGCCGTCTTGAAGCGATAGACGCTTTCGTCCCCGCCCCTTGGGCCCGAAAAGCGGTTTTGGGGGTGGAAAAATCTTTTCCCCCTTACCTGCGGGAACTCAGGCGCCGGGGCCAAAGGGCTCGGGGAAGAATCGCAAAAGGGCATAATTTGGAGTTGTCATTATCCCGGAGCTGACGCAAGCTCACGGGAAAGCAACGGTGATAACTAGTTTGATATGCCACAGGCCGACAATACAATGAAAGGAAGCAATCGTATGAAAAACCATCTCCCCTTGACCCGGCGCAAGTTCATCCGCACCACGGCTGCGAGCTCGGTTGCCCTGGGCTGGCTGGGCTCGGGCCAGGCGCCCCGCGTGCTGGCGGCCACGGCCGACAAACCGGCGTTGCTGGGCGGCACGCCGGCGCACCAGGGCGGATGGGTGAGCTGGCCGCAGTGGCGCGCGGAGTGGGAGCCGAAAATGCTCGAGGTCTGGCGGAGCCGGCACTGGTTTCGCGGTTCGGGCACGCATGTGGCCGAGTTCGAGAAAGGCTACGCGAAGCTGCTGGGCGCCAAGCGCTGCCTGGCCACCTCCAGCGGCACCACGGCGCTGATCGTTGGCCTGCACGCCCTGGACGTGGACGCCGGGGATGAGGTCATCGTCTCGCCCTACACGTTCAGCGCCAGCTACAATGCGATCCTGAGCCTGAAAGCGCTGCCGGTGTTTGCGGACACCGACCCGGCGACCCTGACGATTAACCCGGCCCTGATTGAGAGCCGGATTACCGAGCGGACGCGGGCGATCATGCCCGTGCATATTTTCGGCATGCCGTGCGAGATGGAGGCCATCAACGCGATTGCCCGCAAGCACAAGCTGGCCGTGATCGAAGATGCCTGCCAGGCCTGGCTCGCGGAATACCAGGGCCGGAAGTGCGGCACCCTGGGCGACCTGGGGACGTTCAGCTTCCAGGAGTCCAAACATCTTCCTTCCGGGGAGGGCGGGGCGATCACCAGCATGAGCGAGGAGCTGATTGATAAATGCGACTCGTATCACAACTGCGGGCGCGCGGTGGGCACCAACCAGGGAACGGGCTGCTTCACCCGCGGGGTCAATTACCGGATGACCCAGGCGCAAGCGGTGCTGCTGCAACTGCAGTTTGACAAGCTGGTGCAGGAAACCGAGGTGCGCCGCGCGAATGCCGATTATTTGAGCGCCAACCTCGGCAAGATTCCCGGCATCACCCCCGTGCGCCTGCCCGCCAACAGCCGGCCGGTGTGGCACCTGTATTCATTCCGCTACGATGCGTCCCGGTTCAACGGCCTGTCGCGCGACCAATTCGCCCGGGCGATGGGGGCCGAGGGGGTTCCGTGCGGCGGCGTGTACCGCGAACAATACTACGAGGGGCTGCTGGACGAGGCGATTGCTTCGCGCGGTTTCAAACGGTTGTGGAGCCCCGAACGGCTGAAGGCTTACCGCGACTCGTTCCCGGAATTAAAGGGCAACAAACAGGTTTGCGAAACGACGGTGTCCTTCGTGCAGTCCATGCTGCTGGCCGATCGCCGCGCCATGGACGATATCCTCGAGGCCATCCGCAAGATTCAAGCCCACAGCGCCGCGCTGGCGAAGGCGTAAACAACCGCGCCGCCGATGAAACTCGCCCGCGGATTTCGGTGGATGGGGCGCGGCGGGCTGGCGCTGGCCGTGGCGCTGCCCGCAATCGGGATGGCGGCGGAGAATACCCCGCCCGCCGTGGGGCTGGCCGTGCGGGACATCACCCCGGAACTGCCGATCCGGCTGGCGGGATACGGCGCCCGGAATCAATCCGCGCAGAAAGTGGATCACCCGCTGCAGGCCCAGGCGCTGGCCCTGAAGAACCCCTCGGGCGAGCGTTTCGTGCTGGTGGCGCTGGATAACCTGGAGGTGAGCCGCGCCTTCATGCAGCCGGTCTTGCAGAAACTGGCCGCGCAACTGCATCTGGGACGCGGCGAAGTCGCGGTCGTCTCCAGCCACACCCATTCGGCGCCGGTGCTGGACCAGACCCTCACGGATATGGTGCAGCCCCAACCGGAGGAACGCGAGCGCATCGAAAGCTACAGCCGGCTTTTGCAAGCCCGGTTGCTCGAGTTGGTGGAGGCGGCCCTGAACGACTGCCAGCCGGCGGTTTTCGAGTATGGGCAGGGCCGCGCCGGCTTCGCCATGAATCGGCGCGTCTATCGGGGCGACAACGTGGTGTTCGGCGATAACCCCGATGGGCCGGTGGATTGGGATGTGCCCGTGCTGCGCATTCGGGGCACCAATGGCGCCGTCCGCGCGATCCTGTTCGGCTACGCCTGCCACGGCACCTCGGTCCGGGGCGGTGAGGATTGGTACGTCGTCTCCGGCGAATATATGGCTTACGCCCGCCATCACCTCGAGGCGCACCAGCCCGGCGCCATCGCGATGTATCTCACCGGCATGGGCGCCGACAGCGATCCCGCGCCGCGCGGGCGTCTGCTCGAGGCCAAACGGCATGGCCTCGAACTGGCCGGCGCCGTCATGGGCGTGCTGGACCGGCCCATGCGCCCGGTCCGGGGCGCTTTTCGGCTGGCCTATGATGAAATCGAATTGCCGCTGCCAGCGCCTCCCAGCCGGGAGCAACTGGACCAGGACGCCCAGGGCTCGGACGTTTATGTGAAGATGCGGGCGGAGGCGTATCTCAAACGGCTGGCGGCGGGGCAGTCGCTGCCTGAATCCGTGACCCTGCCCCTGGCCGTCGTGCGCCTCGGCAACGACTTGACCTTTGTGTTGATGGGCGGCGAGGTGGTGGTGGACTACGCGCGGCAGATCAAGCGCCGGTGGGCGGGCGATCATCCGTGGCCCATCGGTTATGCCTACGAAGTCCCCTGCTATATCCCCACCGCGCGCATTATCAAAGAGGGCGGCTACGAACCGGATTCATCACTCATCTACTACGGTTTCTACGGCCCTTTGCGCACCAGTATTGAGGCGCAGATATTGGATCGGCTGGAAGCGCTGATGCGCCGCACGCGCACCTGATTTTGCCGCCGCCGGCCGGCCCGGGCCGCGCCGGAGTTTGCCCGCGGGCACTGGCCGCGGAACTCCCCGGGAAAGCCAAATGACGGGCGGACGGCAGGGGCCGGATTGTGATTGCGCCACGGCCCCAATGTGGGATACTTGACATCCGGGTACCGGAGCGTAGCTCAGCCTGGCAGAGCACTTGGTTTGGGACCAAGACGTCGCAGGTTCAAATCCTGTCGCTCCGACCACCCTTGGGCGGCGTAATTACCGGAGCAACCTCCCCGGAGCTTTTCCACAAAACACGCGGGCGTTGCGCGTATTGCCGGGCATCGCGGGTCCAGGCGTAAATCCACCGGGGCAAGGAGGTGGAGGGAGTTTGGTGTTTGCAAAGGCCGACGGGGAATTCCCGGAAAGTAACCCGGCGGAACCGCAGGATGATGCCCGCTCCCCACGCCGGGTTCGGCAGGGCGGCCGTTCATCCTGGGAGGTGAAGCAGGGCTGGCGGTCATCGGGGTTTGAATCCAGCGGCGATCATGTCCGCTGGTTCGTTTATGTGCTTGGGGCCTGCGCTGGGCATAAACTTTTCGCGGGTGCGAAAGGACAAGTTTCCTCGGAAGGGGACGCCTTGTTTTTCCGCAACAGAGTGGCAGCCGGGCAAAAAGAAAGGGAATGTTCGTGCCATTCATGCCGGTGCGATTCAAGGACGCGCGAACAAGGAAGGCTTGCGATTTGCCCTGTGGTGGGCTAGCTTGAGGATAGTCACAGAGTGGGTTTATGACCGTCAGGGAGCTGTGAATAACTTTTTAATAATTAAGTGGAGTAAAGTGTTGACGAAGTGGGGCAGTGTGTGTAAAAAAGGAGCGTAATGGGGCAGAAATGCAGGGATGCACTGCTGTTAATAAGATGGAACTGAACGAGACAACGCAGCCGACTTATTACACCGCCAGATATCGGCATGGGGTGGATGACAAGCGGCGAGTGCAGATTCCGGCGAAGTGGCGGCCGGCAGAATCTGGCACTGAGTTGACTCTGATGCTTTGGCCAAAAGCCAAGGAGGGTCCGTGTTTGAGGGTGTTGCCGCCGCAGCAGATGGCGAAGCTGGTGCGGGACATTAATGCGATGCCCAATGACAACCCGAACAAGGTTGTTTTGAAGCGGTTCATTGGCGGGGAATCCGTGCAGGTGACCCTCGACAAAGCAGGGCGCATCTGTCTGCCGGAGGAGATGGCGAGAGCAGCGGGGATAAAAGATGAAGTCGTGCTGATTGGATTGCTGGACCGTTTTGAGATCTGGAGTCCCGACCGGTGCGCGAAGGTGCGGGCGGCCGACAGCATCATGGCTTCGGAAGCCTTTAAGATAATGGAGTGATCGGTTTATGAGCTTATTGCGATTGCTGACAGCGGGCAAAAGCTTGGTGAGCGTGCGGGACACCGGGAGCCGTTACCGGTTGACGACGCAGCGATTGTTGCCGCAGTTCGCTCCGGCGCGGAATCCATTTGCTGGCAAGCCCGCCGAGGCGGAGCCGCCTCCCGCACCGGCGGTTTCACCGGAGACGGGGGCCGCGCGCGTGTCATCCGCATCGGGGGCGCGGGGCGCGGACAGCGTGCGGGAGCGGAAGGCCGCCCGGTGGTGGAACGGCTCGAAGCGGATAGTGAGCGGGTTGATGGCGCGCCCGCGCCGTGTCTTCGCGAAGCCGGCCCGGTCGCCGCGTGGGGAGCCGCCCGTGCAGGGCGAGCTTTCATTGGATCGGGTCAAGGTGGTGCGAAACGATTTGAGCGAAACAGACGTGGAAGTGACGACGGTGAAACCCAAGGCGCCGCCCGTGCCGTTGACGTTGGCGGCGGCGGGCGGGGTGAAGAGCGGCTGGAGCGCGGCGGCCCGGTTTTTTCACGCGGGCAAACGGTAAAGCGGCGAACCGGATGAAAAGTGCCCGAATACACACACAACCCGGTGATGGTGGCGGAAGTGCTGGCCGCGTTGCGGCCGGCTCCGGGCGGGCGGTACGTGGACGGCACCATCGGTGGAGCTGGGCACGCGGCCGCCATCCTGGCCGCGAGTTCGCCGACGGGGTGGCTGTGGGGGTGCGATCGCGATGGCGCGGCGATTGAGGCGGCGCGGTCGCGGTTAGCTGGATTTGCCGGACGGTTCGAGCTGCGCCAGGCTAATTTCGCGGAATTGGCGGAGTGGGTTCCGCCGGAGAGTTGTGACGGGGTGTTGCTGGATTTGGGCATCAGCTCGCCGCAACTGGACGAGGCCGGGCGCGGCTTCAGCTTTCAGTTGGACGGGCCGCTGGACATGCGAATGGACCAGCGGCAAGCCGAAACGGCGGCCCGGTGGGTGAACGAAGCGGGCGTCGAAGAGCTGGCGAGGCTTTTTTGGGAACTGGGCGGAGAGCGAAGGGCGCGGCAGTTGGCGCGGGTGATAGCCCGGGAGCGCGAGCGGCGGCGGTTTGCGACAACGCGGCAGTTGGCGGACTTGATCGAGCGTTGGGCTCCGCGGGGCGGCCGCAAGGCGCACCCGGCCACGCGGGTGTTCCAGGCTCTCCGCATGGCGGTCAACGACGAAATAGGTTCTTTGCAACAGGGATTGGCGAAGGCGCTGCGGGTTCTGAAGCCGGGCGGGCGGCTGGTCGTAATCACGTTCCACTCGCTGGAAGATCGCCTGGTGAAGGAGTTCGGGCGCGCGCGGGCGCGGGATTACAGTTTCCCCGGAACGGTGGATGTCCCGGCGTTGCGCGCCCCCCGCGCCCCCGAGCTGCGGTGGGTGAATCGCAAGGCAATTCGAACGTCCGCGGCGGAAGCCGCGGCCAACCCGCGCAGCCGCAGCGCGCAGTTGCGGGTGCTGGAAAAGCTGGGCGGAACGAACGATGCGGATTTAGAGCAAAACTCAAGATGATATGGCGCGGAATCGAAAATATCAGTCGGCGGCCATCCGGTTTGGGCCGGCGCTGAAAGCGTTTCTGCTTTGCCTGCTGCTGGGCGGCTCGGGGCTGGGGTATGTCTGGCTGAAGGACCAGATTTCCCGGCTGGGCCGGCAAATCAAGCAATCCGAGCTTCGTCTGGATGAGTTGCAATACCAAAGCGATAAGCTGAGAAAACAGTTGGGCGCCATGCGGTCGCCCTTGTTTCTGGAACGGCGCATTCAGGAATTGGGTTTGGGGCTGGCGCCGGCGCAACCCGCGCAGGTTTGGCTGCTGGCCGAACCCGCGGGGGATGAACCGCACGGGGGTAGCGCCAGGCAATACGCCGCGCCGCGCCTGGGACAAGGCGAACCCAACGGTTGAGAGCGCGAATGAGACTTTGGCCGCCGCCTGCGACGCCGTCGGATGAGGAACCGATCGCCGCAGGCGGACGGCAGCTTTGCGGGACGGGATGCCGGGGCGCCGGAAGGGTTTGAGAAATAATTTGCCGCCGCCCGTGACGCCGTCGGATGAGGAACCGATCGCCGCGGGCGCGCGGCAACCTTGGGATGATACGGATAGCGAGAATCACTAGAGCTGGATGAGTTAAGATGCCGGGAACACTGCAATCGCAACGACTGGTCATGCTGACGCTGTTGATGGGCGCGGCCTTTGCGGCGCTGGCGTACCGGCTCATTGATTTGCAGGTGCTGCGTTATGATGAGCTCAGCGCGAAGGCCCGCGGCAACACGATCCGCGAGTTTCTGCTGGAGCCGCGCCGGGGTGATATTCTGGACGCCAAGGGCAACCTGCTGGCGACGAGTGTGTTTGTGAAGACGGTTTGCGCCGATCCGATGTTGATCGGCCCCCGGGCGGCGGAGGTGGCGCGCGCGGTGGCGCCACTGCTGCAAATGAGCGAAGCGGAGTTGCAGGAACGGCTGAAACCACGCCTGACGCGCAACGAGCAGGGCGTCCTCACCACCAACCGCTACGTGGTGCTAAAACGCAAAGTGCAGCTCGAAACCTGGCAGCAAATTCAGGCGGTGATGACCAACCTTTCCTTTGGGCTGGACGAGAAAAAGCTGTCGCGCGCGGAACGGGCGTTTTACCGCGGCCTGCGCCGGGCCGGGGTCTATGCCGAACCGGTGGACGATCAACTGCGGGTATATCCCAATCATGCGCTGGCGGCGCATGTGCTGGGTTATGTGGGCATGAGTGAGCGCGAGATTGACGGCCGCCGGCACCTGGAGACCTCCGGCAAGGACGGGCTCGAGCGGGTTTTCGACTCGAAATTGGCCGGCGTGCGCGGCTGGCGGGTGACGGAGACGGACCGGCCGGGGCGGGAAGTGGTTTCCCTGCGCAAACAAAATGTGGAGCCGCACGACGGATACAACCTGGTGCTGACCCTGGACTCGGTGGCGCAACATATCGTCGAGTCTGCCCTGGCGGAAGCGATGGAAAAATACTCGCCGGTGAGCATTTCCGGGCTCGTGGTCCGCCCGCGCACCGGGGGGATTCTGGCCATGGCGACTCTGCCCAACTTCGATCCGAATAATCCCGGCGCAGCCGTGCCGGATGCGCGGCGCAACCGGATCATCACCGATGTGACCGAACCCGGCTCCACCTTCAAGATTGTGGTGGTTTCGGGAGCGCTCAACGACCGGGTGGTGCAGTTGAGCGACAGCTTTGATTGCGAGAATGGGCGTTTTCACTTCGCGGGACGGGTGCTTCACGATCATAAACCCTATGGGGTGCTGTCGGTGGAAAACATTATCGCCAAGTCGTCCAATATCGGCGCGGCGAAGATCGGCATCAAGCTGAAGGAGGACCGGCTGTATGATTACATTCGCGATTTTGGTTTTGGCGCCCGAACCAGCCTGTCGTTGCCGGGAGAGGTGAGCGGCATTGTGCATCCCGTGAAGAACTGGAGCAAAGTTTCGATCGTCCAGATTCCCATGGGCCACGGGATGGCCGCCACTGGGCTGCAAATGACAATGGCCATGTGCGCCCTGGCCAACAAGGGGGTGTTGATGCGGCCAATGCTGGTGGATCGCCTGGAGGATCGCGACCACAATGTCATAACCAAATATCCGCCGCAACGCGTCCGGCAGGTCATTAGCGAAGCCGCCGCGCGCCAAATGATCCAGGCGCTCAAAGCGGTCGTTTTGCCCGGCGGCACGGCTCCGGAAGCGGCCCTGGAGCATTACACGGTAGCGGGCAAGACCGGGACGGCGCAAAAGTCGGGCGGGCCCAGCGGCTATCTTCCGGGCAAGTATTTCGCATCGTTTATTGGGTTTTTCCCGGCCGATGAACCTGAGGTTTGCATTTCCATCATGCTGGATGAACCCAAGCACGGTTATTATGGCGGGCAAGTGGCCGCCCCGGTGTTCAAGCAAATCGCGGAACGGCTGGCGGGTTATCTGAATATCAATCCGGAAGACGGTGAAACGCTGCCGGGCACCGGCGCCGTCACCGTGTCGTTGGATAATCGTACTTTCAAAACGGCGGCCGCTCGCTCCCAGTGAACGCACCTTAACAACCAATGGACATTATGAACTCACTACCCTTGATTCCGCACCACCTGTTTGTGGCAGCCATCGGCAACGACGGCCGGCCCGGACAAAAATCCAGCCGCCCCGAGCCCCGCACCGTTTGGCCGGCCGGCCGGACCGCCGCGGGCACTCTGCCAACGATGGATGCCGGGGAACCAACGCCCGTGAGCATGATTCGCCGGTCGCCGGAGCCGGTTAACCTGGCCTCGCTTTGACGCGGGGCCGGATTGCCGCCGGACAGAATCAGGGCTTGCGATGGAGCCTCGCTCATTAGGATACGTTGCCACGGCTTGCGCCGGAGACCTGCGGGACGGGGCGCATGAAGCGCTGGTGCATCGCGTATGCACGGATTCGCGCCAGGCCCAACCGGGCGACCTGTTCTTCGCCCTGGCCGGCGAACGATTCGACGGGCACGATTACCTGCCGCAAGCGGTTGCCAAAGGAGTGGGCGCGGTCGTGGCGGAGCGCTCACGGCTGCCAGCGGGCAAGTGTGGCTGTCCCGTAATTGCCGTCGAGAGCACCCGCCAGGCGCTGGGGCGGCTGGCCGCGCGGTATCGGGAGGATTTTTCGCTGCCGGTGGTAGCCGTTGGCGGATCCAATGGAAAGACCACCACGAAAGAACTCGTGGCCGCCGTATTGCGGCAGCAGTTCCCCACACTGTGGAGCGAGGCCAGCTTTAACAATGATATTGGAGTGCCGTTAACGTTGCTGCGCCTGGACTCGTCGCACCGGGCGGCGGTGCTGGAAGTCGGGAGCAATCATCCGGGCGAACTGGCGCCGCTGGTGCAAATAATCCGGCCAAACTATGGCATAATCACCAGCATTGGCCGCGAGCACCTGGAGTTTTTCGGCGACCTGGCGGGGGTGGCTCGGGAAGAAGGCTGGCTGGCGGAATTATTGCCCGTGAACGGCCGGCTTCTGGTGAATGGAGACAGCGAGTGGGCATCGCTACTGGCAAAACGCACGCGCGCGCAGGCAGTGCGGGTGGGCCTGGGTGCGGGCAATGATTGGCGGGCGCGGGACTTGTGTTCCGATGAGCGTGGGATACGGTTTCTGGCGGAGGGACCCCGGGCGGATTTTGCGGGCGAATATCGGATTCGTTTGCTGGGCCGCCATCAAGTTGTGAACGCGTTGTTTGCCATAGCGATGGGGGCGGAATTGGGGATGGAACGTGAAGCGGTGGCCCAGGGGTTGGCAAAATGCCAACCGCTCAAAATGCGTCTGGAACTATGGGAAGCGGGTGGTTTGAGCGTCCTCGACGATTCGTATAACGCGAACGCGGATTCAATGGAGGCGGCCTTGCAAACGTTGCAAGAGTTGCCTTGTAAGGGACGTCGAGTAGCCGTGCTGGGGGATATGGCTGAGTTAGGGGCTTACAGTTCAACCGCGCACGAAGAAGCCGGCCGGCGGGTGGCGGAATTGGGAATAGGCCAATTGTTTGCCATTGGCACGATGGCCCCCATCATGGCGCGGGCCGCGCGGGAGGCCGGCCTCCATCGGGTATTCGAGTTTGCCGATGTGGAAACCGCGGCGGCGGCAGTGGGCAGCTTCGTCAAGAGCGGCGATTTGGTGTTGTTAAAAGCCTCTCGAGCTGCGCGGTTGGAACGGATTGGCGATCGGTTGCGAAATCGCCCTGCCGCGAAAGGGAATTGAATGTTTTATTATCTGTACCAATACCTGCAGGACTGGACGGCAGGCACTGAGTGGGCTGAGCGGCTCTCCGCGTTTCGGCTTTTCCGTTATATTACCTTTCGCAGCGCGGGGGCGGCGCTGACCGCGCTGGTTTTGAGTTGGTGGCTGGGGCCGAAAACCATCGCCTGGCTCAAGCAGTTGAAGTTTGGACAGGAATATCAGGACAAGGCCGAAGCGGGCGGTGGAATAGCCACGCGTCAGCGGAGCAAAAAGGGCACGCCCACTATGGGTGGGATTCTGATTGTTATCGTGCTGAACCTGACCACCCTGCTCTGGGCACAATGGAATACGCAGGTGCAATTAACCCTCCTTTCCGTCGTGGTGCTGGCGGGTTTGGGGTTCTATGACGATTACGCCAAGATCAGCGAGCAGAGCAGCCGCGGCACCCGGTCGGGCGTCAAACTCGGGGTGCAAACCCTGCTGGCATTGTTTATCGGGCTGTATCTTTGGCGCCTCCCGTCCACGCAACGACTGATTACTGAGATCATGGTGCCCTTCTTCAAGTATCCGGTCCTGACGGGGGCCGGTTTGGTGGGGCTGGCGTTGACAGTTCTGACCATAGTGGGCAGCTCCAACGCGGTGAATTTGACCGACGGGCTCGATGGATTGGCGATTGGCTGCACCTTGATCGTCTCCTTTACCTTCCTCGTCCTGACCTACCTTGCGGGGCATCGAACGGCTTCCGCCTATTTGCAGATTCCGCATGTGATCGGGGCGGGTGAGTTAACGGTATTTTGCGCTGCTCTGATTGGGGCCGGTCTGGGCTTTCTGTGGTTCAATTGTCATCCGGCCCAAGTATTTATGGGCGATACCGGCTCCCTGGCGCTGGGCGGTGCGCTTGGCATCGTCGCAGTTTTGATTCATCAACCTCTGGTGTTAATCATAGCCGGAGGGGTATTTGTGCTGGAAGCCATCTCGGTGATTCTACAAATCGGTTGGTATCGGTACACGAAACGACGTTCTGGAACAGGAGCTCGCGTGTTTCTGATGGCACCGCTTCATCACCACTTTGAGAAGAAAGGGTGGTATGAATCGCAGGTCGTCATGCGATTTTATATCCTTGGTGTGCTTTGCGCGTTGTTGGCTTTGAGCACCTTGAAGATTCGCTAACATGCGTGGATCAAAGAATAGAAAAAGCAGGGTTAATCTTGGACGCGCCGGGCAGGCGATTCGTGCGCCTTCTTCCGGCATGGGCAGGGCATGGCCGCTGGGCGCATCCTGGTGTTTGAGAAGGAAGCTTTCCGGTTCCTCCGTAACGGAGAATGAGGCCGCAAAGTATTCTTATTGTTTGCGCGCAATCCCGCGGGCGCCTCAAGCGACAGGACTCAGCCCAAGCTGCCTGCCTGGTTGCCGCCTCATTCCCTCTTCGCTTCTATACCGCTGCGCCTCTGATGCTGGATCAAATATGATACGGCATGAGGACGGTAAGAGGAGGAAGGGCAGAGGGTGGAAATTGGAGGAAAGAAGCGGTTGGAAATGCCATGCGTACAGGCAGTTACCTCTGAGCAAAGCAAAAAAGCTTAGGCATTTTCCGATTAAGAACTCGCCAGCCTGTCCGGAGAGAGAAGCCCGGGAGGCAGAAGTTAATTCCGCGGCCCGCTTTCGTGACGGCGGAACCCGTTGCCGCAGGCCTTCCATCTTTGGAACGTTATCGAAAACTGAAGCCTGTTCGCAAATAACGCGGAATGTTTTTACCCCTTGCACGACGAGTGATTCGCTGCTAGAAGCATTAATGGAAGTGGCAAAGAGTGCGGCTTCCGACGACGTTATTTTGTTTTTGCCGACTCATCCGAGCTTGGCTGAGTATAGAAACCATCAACGCCACGGGACAGCCCTTTGCCGGGCAGTTAAATCAATATGTAGCGGTGTCCCGTGTGGCACCCACAAGATAGACGGTAGAAAAGTGATAACAGTAGAAAAACAAAGGGTAATCAAGGCGGCTTTCTCTTCGATTTTTCTTCGGGGAAGGCTCCGGAGCAAAACGAATAAACAATCAACACCTCAATAAACCAGCGCAAAAGCGCTATCTGAAAATGAACAACCAAAATCCACTCATTCTACAAGGCTCCGCTATGGAGCAGAAAAACAGAGGACGGAACCGTGTAAAGATCGCGGTTTTCTTCGTCTTGGCCATTCATGGGATCGGCCTTATGGCTTTGCTCATGCAAGGTTGCGGACAATCGAAGGAGCCGGTGCCTCCACCGGAGGCAACAGAGACCAACGAGCTGCCGCCTTTCGTTGAACCCACTCCACCGCCGCCGCCAACCAATGAACCGCCAGTTGTGGAAGCCGCTCCCGTGGTGCCGGAAACGCCGCCCCCCCCGCCAGTGGTTCCAGTGGAAGTCACCGAATACACTATCGTAAAAGGGGATTACCTCGAGAGAGTTGCCCGAAATCACCATATCTCCCTAAAGGCGCTCCTGGAAGCTAATCCCGGCATCGAACCCACACGGCTAAAAATCGGGCAGAAGATCCGCCTGCCAGCAGCGACCGCCCCAGCGGCAACTGTAGCGCCGCAAACGGCATCAACCGAGGCTGCTGTTGGTTCGGGCGAGAAAATCTACACGGTGAAATCTGGAGATACCCTCACCCACATTGCCCGGCACTTTGGCACGACTCCGAAGGCGATCAGTGCCGCCAATAATCTTAAGACTACCAGCATCAAAGTCGGACAAAAGCTAAAGATTCCGACCAAGGCCGCCGCGTTGCCTGCCACAGCCCCGAGTGCACCCATAACACCAGTTGAAACGGTGCCAATGGCTCCGGCTGCACCGCCGCCGCCGACTCCGCCCGAAACATAAAAATTGCAACGAGCGTTCTGGCACTGCCCGCGGGTGCCGAACGCTACTTTCGATAAATGAAAATGGCCGTCACCACACTGGTTTCAAGCGTCGCCGCCCTGCTGGCGCTGGGAATGGTGATGCTTTACAGCTCGAGCATGGCCCAAGTGGGCGCGCGTTATTTGACCATGCAATTGGCATGGTGCGCTCTCGGGTTGGGAGCCTGCCTGGTGACGGCATTGTTGAATTATCGCCAGCTTAAAAAAATCTGGTGGCTGCCGCTGCTCATTGCATTGGTGCTGCTGGCGCTAGTGCTGGATACGCACTTCGGGACCAGGATAAACGGCGCCCGACGCTGGTTCCGACTCTGGGGCCTGAGCTTCCAACCTTCGGAGTTTGCCAAAATAGCTCTCCTTATTGCCTTAGCCTGGCACGGGGACTTCTACCGGCGCCAGGTGTCGCGCTGGAAACGAGGAATCCTTGTGCCGGGGGCGTTGATTGGGTTAACCGTAGGGTTGATCTTCCTGGAACCGGATGTTGGCAATGCAATGGTCTTGGCAGCGGTCAGCGGTATGGTGCTGTTGATTTCGGGGATACCTCTTCGCTATTTTCTTCTACCGGCACTCATAGCGGCTCTGGGAGTTGGTTTGTTTATCTACTATAATCCGATGCGTTCCGGGCGCATTTATTCCTGGCTGCACCTTGAGGAAACCCGGCGGGACACAGGCTTGCAAGCTTACCAGTCTATGGTGGCGCTCGGCAGCGGGGGACTCACGGGAAAAGGTCTGGGCGATGGCCGGCAGAAGCTGGGTTTCGTTCCGGAACACCATACGGACTTTATTTTCTCTATTATTGGCGAAGAACTTGGGCTGATGGTCACTTTGGCAGTAGTGGCGGCGTTTGTCGCGATTATCTTTAGTGGGGCTCACATTGCTCGAAATGCGGGGGACATATTCGGAATGTTGCTGGCTTCGGGAATTACTTTTCTGATTGGCCTGCAGGCTTTTATCAATATCGGGGTAGTGACTAGCGCGTTGCCCAACAAAGGGCTGCCGCTGCCGTTCATTAGCTACGGCGGATCCAGCCTTGTCATAATGTTAGGGTGCGTGGGGTTGCTGCTTAGCATCGCCCGGCAGGCAGGCGAACCGGATTCTGCCATGCGGGGAGGATTGATAACGAACGATTCGGCAAACCCCTTTGCCCGAGGCAATCAGCCTGAACCATGACGCCCGCCGCCTCCCTTTCAGTTCAGGTCGCCATCGCCTGTGGCGGAACGGGAGGACATCTTTTCCCAGGTCTGGCCGTGGCCGACGAACTGGTGCGGCACGGCTGTGCAGCAACACTGTTTATTTCCCCCAAGGAAGTGGATCAGCAGGCAGTTCGAGATGTCTCCGGCATGGAGATTATTACCTTGCCGGCGGTCGGTTGGCAACGCGGCAGAAGCGGAGCGTTCCTGCGAGGATTTATCCGGTCCTATCGAGCGACCGCAAAGTTGTTTAAAACACGCCGGCCGCAAGCAGTTTTGGCGATGGGCGGATTCACCAGCATGCCGCCAATTCTGGCCGCAAGAAGAATTGGTGCGCGCACGTTTATTCACGAATCCAATGCCATCCCCGGGCGCGCCAATCGTTGGCTATCGCGGGTTGTGCATGGCGCGTTTATCGGATTTCCGGAAACGGCTGGCCGTTTGCGCGCGCGCAATCTGAGCGTGACCGGCACTCCGGTACGTCCCGGGTTTGAGGTCCGCGACTCATCCGCCTGCCGGGTTCAATTGGGGCTGGATCCAGAACGTCCCGTCCTCCTGGTGATGGGCGGCAGCCAGGGCGCCCGGGGGGTTAATGAATTACTGATTCAAACTTTGCCGCTTTTGAAGGCAGACGGGGCTGACTGGCAATGGCTCCATCTGGCGGGCGCTGGCGACGCGCAAAAAGTGGTCCAAGCTTATGCGGGTTATCGGTTAAAGGCGATTGTTCGTCCCTTTTTAACGGAGATGGAGGTTGCTCTGGGGGCCGCAACGGCAGCGGTCTGCCGGGCTGGGGCATCCTCGTTGGCCGAACTGGCGGCGTTGCGCGTACCGGCGGTGCTCATCCCTTATCCGGCAGCTACGGACAATCACCAGTTTTTCAATGCTCGCGCGTTTGAGTCGTCTGGCGCTGCATATTTACTCGAAGAGAAAACGGCCTCCCCGGAAGCACTCCGGCAACTGCTGTTGGATCTGGTTCATAAACCTGCGGTGCGGGAAAAGATGCGGGACGCTTTGGCGCGCTGGCATACCCCCTGCGCGGCGGAACAGATTGCCAGCACCATACTCGCTGCCGTAGAAGTTGAAGCCGGTAAACGCAACTATCACGCTGGGCAGCTTCCCGCAGCCCGACCCGGCACCGACCGCGGAGATGCTGCGACTGCGCGAAATCCATCGGCCTCGGCGGAAACCCAGCCAATGCGGATAAACCATGTGGCTGATTACGATAAAACGCTTTTGCCAGCTGGGAGGGTCGCTTGACACCACAAGGAACGATTTTGGCAAAGAAGCCGCACAGCGGAAAAGAAGCATCGGCTGAACTGACCCGGCGCGTCTCGGCAGCGACCGCGATTCGTTGTGACGAACTGATGGCCAGGCATACGACCTTGCGCGTGGGCGGCCCGGCAGATCTTTACGTCGAACCCGCCTCGGAAGCAGACCTGGTGGAAGTGGTGGCCTTCTGTCGGGAGCAGGCTCTTCCGTTTTTTATTCTCGGGCGGGGCTCGAATCTTCTGGTAAAAGACGGCGGCTTTCGCGGCGTGGTGATTAGTCTGGCGCACGCACATTTCAGCTGGATAACGGTGGAGGGCGAGCGTTTAAACTGCGGTGCGGGCGCCAGGGTGAAAATGGTTGTGGCCGCCGCCCGGCAGCACAGCCTGGCCGGATTAGAGTTTCTGGAAGGCATCCCTGGCAGCATCGGCGGTGCCTTGCGCATGAACGCCGGCGCAATGGGCGGCGCAATCTTTGACCGGGTCGAAACCGTGCGCTTCATGAGCCCGGACGGACAGGTGCATGAACGGGTGGCTCAGGAGTTGGAACCCCGGTATCGCCGTTGCCCGTTTCTCCAAACGCAGATTGTCCTTTCGGCGGTGTTGCGCGGTCATGCGGGATCGAGTGAAGCAATCCGGCAGCGCTTAAATGAGTATAGCGAAAAACGAAGGCAATCGCAGCCGGCAGCCCCGAGCGCTGGCTGCATCTTCAAGAACCCGGGCACTCATTCCGCCGGCCAACTGATTGACGAATTGGGCCTGAAGGGAACGCGTGTGGGCGGGGCCGTGGTCGCCGCCAAGCATGGCAATTTCATAGTGAATAGCGGTGGCGCCACGGCACACGACATCCTGGCGTTGATCGAAATTATCAGGCGGCGGGTCCAGGCGGAACGCGCGATTGAATTGGAAATGGAAGTGGAAGTGATCGGCGAATGAATTCCTCGCTAACCAAGCTTAACATCACGGTCATGCTTGGCGGCCCCAGCGCTGAACGTGAAGTTTCCCTACGGTCCGGGGCTGGGGTGGTCAAAGCACTCCGTTCTCTGGGCCACCAGGTCAACGAGTTGGATCCTCAGAATCCGGATTGGAAACTGCCGGAGGGGACGGAGGTGGTCTTTCTGGCGCTGCATGGCACCTATGGCGAGGATGGTACAGTGCAGCAACGGCTGGAAGAGTTGGGGATGGTTTATACCGGGAGCGATCCGGAGGCGAGCCGCATCGGCTTCGACAAATATTTGACCAAACAGCGGTGTGTGGCGGCGGGGATTCCGACCGCGCGGTATTTGTTGATCGAATCGCTTACCGCAAGCTGGCCGATGGGCTGGGACCCGCCGGTGGTGCTCAAGCCGGCCCGGCAGGGTTCCAGCGTTGGGTTGCAGTTCGTTGAGCGCGTGTCCGATTGGAGCACGGCCCTGGCGGAGGCAATGCGGCATGATTCCCGGGTGTTGTTGGAGGAAAAGATTGCCGGCCGTGAATGCACGGTTGGTATTCTCGCGGACGAACCGCTGCCGGTTGTTGAAGTTCGGCCCAAGTCCCCCATCTACGACTATCAAACCAAGTATAGCGTCGGATCCACAGATTACTTTTGCCCGGCTCCCTTTGATGCGGCGATGACTGCCCGGATTCAGGCGGCGGGGCTGGGCGCCTTCAAAGCGATTGGCGGCCGGGATTATTCGCGCGTGGATATCATTGTGCAGCCAAACGGCGAATTGGTGGTTTTGGAAGTGAATACGCTGCCGGGCATGACTGAGATCAGTGTGTTGCCCAAAGCCGCCGCTGTCGCCGGGCTCTCCTACCCGCAACTCTGCCAGCGCATGGTGGAATTGGCACTTCAGCGAAAGCATGTGGTTCAAACGCAAACCTAGAAACCGGCGGCTGGGGCGCGATCAGGTGCTGGATGTCCGATTACGCTCCAGCCAGGTTCGCGCTGCCCGGACGCGTTTGGCAGCCCTCACCCTGGGAGCCGTATTCGGCACCGTCTTTGGTCTGTACCTGCTTTATCGCGGTTGGGACTGGACGCTCGACCGGCTCGTCTATAAAAACCCGGCTTTTGCCATCCAACGAACCGACATCGAGACCGACGGCAATATCGCGCTGGATCAACTGCGCCATTGGGCGGGAATAAGAACGGGAGAAAACTTGCTGGCGCTCGATCTGGCCCGGGTCAAACGAGACCTGGAAATGGTGCCGCTGATACAATTGGTTTCCGTCGAACGCATTCTGCCTCATACGGTATGCATCCGCATTACCGAGCGTAAACCTGTCGCGCAAGTCAACCTCCCGGGATCCCGTCCGGGAGAGGCCACCCCGAGGGCTGTGTATCATCTGGACGCATCAGGACATGTCATGTATCCGCTGGAGCCGCGTCAACGGGCTACCCCGGCCAACCCGGCCGATGAGGCACTGCCGGTGATTGGGGGCATTGCCCCGGGCGAACTCCAACCTGGCCGCTGTCTTAACGTGCCCCAGGCCCAGGCCGCTTTGCGGCTGATCGAGGCATTCAAAGAATCGCCGCTGGCCGGCCTGGTGACCTTAAAGCATGTGGAGGTAGCGGCTCCCGAAGTTCTGGTCGTGACAACGGGACAGGGGAGCGAGGTGACCTTCGCACTAACCGACCTGAAGCAGCAACTGCGGCGCTGGCATGCCATTTTTGAGTTGGGGCGGCAAACGGGCAACACCATCGCAACGCTCGATTTGGCCATTAGCAATAATATTCCCCTGCGCTGGTTTGAAGCGGCAGCGGACCCTTCCGCGGAGCCCAAGCCAGTCAGAGCCACTCACCCCCGGAAGAAAAATGTTTAACCGTTCCTCCATCATCGTTGGCCTGGAAATCGGCACTTCCAAAGTTTGCGCCGTAGTTGGCGATCTTGCCGCCGATGACGCCCTCAACATCGTCGGCCTCGGCCAGGCACGCTCGCGTGGTGTCCGCAAGGGCGAGATCGTTGACGTGGCGGTGGCCGAAGAAGATGTGCGCTGCGCCATTGTGGAGGCGGAGAAAATGGCGGATGTCGAAATTCGCAGCGTTTACCTGGGAGTGACGGGCAGCCATTTGCAGGGCTTCAATAATCGCGGTGTTTATCCGGTGGCTTCCGCCGATCGCGAGATTACTGCAGATGATGTGCAAGACGTGATTCGGAGTGCCAAAACAATCAACCTCCCCGCCGAGAACCACACTCTGCACGCCATCCGCCAGCATTTCTTCGTGGATGGCCAGGATGGCATCCCCGACCCGGTTGGCATGCTGGGTTCGCGCCTCGAAGTGGACGTCCACGTCGTGCACGGAAACCGCAACCGGTTGCAGAACGCCATTCGCACGGTCAAGGGACTGCAACTGGAGGTGGACGACATCGTCTTCAATGGTCTGGCCGCCTCGCTGGCATTATTGACCTCCGAACAAAAAGAACTCGGTTCCCTGGTCATTGACCTCGGCGGCGGGACGGCTGACTATGCCGTCTGCGCCAATGGCATCATCAAGCATACGGGCGTGCTGGCGGTTGGCGGCGATCATGTCTCGAACGACCTGGCGTATGGTTTGAAAGTATCGCTCAGCCGCGCCGAGCAGCTCAAGATCGAGCATGGCTCCAGTTTCGTGACTCCGGATGACAAGGGGCAGTCGCTCACTCTTCCCAACGAGCACGGTCTGCCGCATAAAACCGTTAATCTCGAGCATCTGCGCCGCATCATGTCGTTGCGCCTGGAGGAAATCTTCCGCCTTATCGGCCAGGATCTCGAGCAAGCGGACGTCCTGGATTACCTGCGCGCGGGGGTGTTTCTTTGCGGCGGCGGGGCGCACATACCCCGGATTACTCAGTTGGCCGAACAGGTCTTTCAAGTGCCCGCCTTCCTCGGCCAGACTAATTCGATCAGCGGCCTGAAATCGGCTCTCAACCAGCCGGAATTTGCCACGGCAATCGGGTTGGTCAAATTCGGATCCTTTCAACAGCGCAAGAGCGGTGATAAATCATCCTGGGCGAACAGTTTCAAAAATACCCTGAGCCAGCTTTTCCGGTGCCTATAACGCTCCCGACCTCTCCTATGATCACAAGCGCACACAACGAAGCGGTGGTGACAACACCCCACCGGACCCTGGCCGTCCAGATTATTGGCGTTGGCGGCGCGGGGATCACTCTGGTGGAATTGATGCGCCAAGGCGAACCGTCCGGGGCGGATTTTGCGGTAGTGGACACGGACGCCCGTTCGCTGGCGGTCAGTGGAGCCAGGAAAAAGGTGCACCTCGAAATCCCGCACCCACGCGGGCTCGGGGGCGGCAACGACCCGGATCGCGGCCGCGCGCTGGCCGAGGAGCAGTTTTCCAAGCTCAAAGCGCTTTTCACGGGGGCAGATATGGTTTTCGTATTGGCCGGCCTCGGCGGCGGGGCGGGCACCGGGATCGGACCGGTGGTCGCCCGCGCGGCCAAGGAAGCGGGCGCGCTGACGTTGGGCTTTGTCGCGATGCCCTTTGATTGTGAAGGCCGCCATCGGCAGCGTCTGGCATTGCAGGGGTTGACGCAGTTCAAGGCCGCCGCTGACGGCGCCATCTGCCTGCCCAACCAGAAGCTTTGCAAGCTGATCGATGAAAACACCAGCGTGCTGGAGACCTTCAAGATCATCAATGAGTTCCTGGTTACCGGCGTGTTTGGCGTCTGGCGGTTGCTCCGGCATCGGGGGGTCATTGAAATCCCCTTTGCCGAACTGACGGCACTGCTCCAGGATCGCCACACTGAATGCGCGCTCGCCATTGCCGAAGCGATCGGACCCACGCGGTCCCGCGAAGTAATGGACAAACTGCTGGCGCATCCCCTCCTCGATGGCGGCCAGGTGCTGGTCGAAGCCGAAACGGTGTGGGTGAACCTCACAGGCGGCCCGGATCTATCGATGGCCGACATCAACCGCGTGATGGGGCAGATCAATGAACAATGCGAGCGCGCCCAGGTAATCATGGGCGCTACGGTAGACGAAACCTTCAAGGATCGCCTGGCCATCACTCTGGTCGCCGCGCGAAAGCATCCGGAATGCGACGCCTGGACCAAAACGGCTCCCAACTTTGGAGAACCGGATCAACCGCGGCTCTCTCCTCTGACGGGGGAACGCTCCGGATCGCGTTTTGCGTCGGTGGCGCCCGTGCTGACACCCGAGCAAGTTGCTCAGCTCCCGGCGCGACAGGGCAGCGGCGCCTTGCGTCAGCGCAAGAGCGCTTCCCGAATGCGGCAGGCGCAGTTGCCGCTGGAGATCGTCTCCAAAGGACGATTTGATAAGAGCGAACCCACTGTCCACAAGGGCGAAGACCTCGATGTGCCCACCTACATCCGCCAGGGCGTTCCGCTTAATTAAGAACGGCCGCGGAACACCGCTCAAACGGGTTGGGAGCAGCCGAGGCATACCCTCTGCGCGCGCCTGACCGCGACGGAGGCTTACGGTAGTCGGCGGAGGCGATAATAGCGCGGAGAGGACAGGTCGCCGGTTTGCGAGCCATCGTCCCGAAATTCAAAGGTGCCGTTGACGGAGGTTAGAACCTCGGCAAAAGGAGTCCAGTCCGGAGGAGAGAGCGAAGGCGTCCACTGCACCTGAAACTGGTCCCTGACCGACGCCGTCCACTCCAAGTACACGCCATTGGCCTCGACCGCTATGCGGGAAATGGCAACCGGCGCGCCGTAGTCTTCGAGGACAAGCCCTTCGCCAATGCGGAAGAAGTGGTAGGGCGAGGGCATCTCCACGCAATACCAAGCGGCGTTCCCGCTGGCGGTCAACGTCGGAGATATCACCACCCAATTAGTGCTGTCCAGGTCAGCCTTGCCCTCGACGTAATAGTGGAGGCCGCGCATGGACGTCCAGCCGAGACAGAAATTATAGCTATCAACCAGGCATTCCGTAATGAGCAAATCAAGGCCATAAGCCGGGAATTCCGTCGCGGTGATGGCATAATCCGCCGGCTCGCCGGAAGCGTTGACGGCGGCAATAAACCAATCCCCCGGCGTCAACGAGACCGGGCTTGAGAAGTCAAAGAGCGTAATCAGTTCGTCGTTTAACCCGGGGTTGGCGCTGCGGCAATCATAGCTGCCCGCATTGGGCAGCGGCAGCCCTTTGCGCGCGAGCAGGGTCATATCGGCGGCCGGGCCGATAATCTCAAATTGGGCGCGCACCGCATTGGTCGAAACCACGAAGTGATAATAATTGGCTGTTCCTTCCCCCCCGGAGTTATAGCCGTAATAGGGTTCTCCATTGTTTAACCTGACTACGTTCGGGAAGGCATTGGTGTATTCGGTGGCCCGGATGGTATAGGCGACATTCTTCAGGTCGGCATTGAACACCCCGAGATGCCAACGCCCGGGAGCGAGCGCAACGGGTGCGGTGTTGGGGAACACGAAAATGCCCTCACTGTTAGTGCCGGGACAGAAACTTCCGTAATCGAAACCGGCCAGCGTCGGGAGCGCGTCGCCCCGGCGGACGACCAGGTTCAGGTTGCCCTCCGGATTCAAGAGCTGGAACGAAACCGCAGTCGCATTGGACGAAACATCGTAAGCGAAGTATTGAGGCAGCAGGTTGCCGGCATGAATGGCGTTGAACGGCACGCCATTGGCCAGGGGGATGAGGTCAAAATCCACCCGCAGGGCGGCGGAAACGTCATTCGACCCCGGGTTCTGCAGCCCGAGGTAATAGCGCATGCCGGGGGCCAGCGGAGGCAACCCGTCCATATTTAGCGTGTGAAATCCCTCCGTTGCCTCCGCGAGCAAAGTAATATCGCCGGCGTTGGTGCCGGTAGGCGGCCGGTTCTGGTTGAACAGCACGTTCACGGGCCCGGACGCCTGAACAAGCAGATTCGTCGCCCGCGTAGCCCAGTCGGGCGCCTGGACGGCAAAAGGAGCCACTTGCCCGGGAGGCACGGTGTTGGCGCGCGCGATCCCGGGAGGCAACTCAACCGGCACGGGCTCGGTGTTCTGAAAAACAATGCGCAACTGCCAACTGGCCAGTTCCGGCGCGGGCAAACCAGCTCCGGCGCGGGAATCCCACATTTCCAGTTGCCAGGTGCCGCCGGCGCGTTCGCCGATCAGGGCGCTCAGCGATTGCTCGGGCCGGCAGTAAAAATCCCAACTGGACTCTTCGGGTAGATACGGAGGCCGCGCAAACTTGATTGGCACCTGCGTCCGGTTCGTATCTTCGGTGAACACAACGTAGCCGGGCCCCCAACTGGCCACGGTCGCCGTGTATTGCCAGAGCGTATTGGTGTCCTCGTTGTTCCCTTCATTCATGACAATGACAAGCTCGGTAGCTAGATTCGTTTGAACGCCCGGGCCGAAGGGAATCACGACGAGGTTGGTGTCGCTGACCAAACCGCTTTCATAGATCAGCTCCTGCCCATAATAGACGTGCAGCGTGTCGGGCGCGGCGTAGAAATCATAGTCTATCGTCAGAATCCCCGGGTTATACCCCACGAACAGGTTCGTCCGGTTGGCATTGTAGTCGCCGGAATAAAAGGTGGGATAAATATTAGTCCGGAGCACAATCCCGCCCAGTTCGTCCGCCGTGTCCCCGCCGCGCCCATCGAACAGCCGCACGCGCGTACCGGCAGGGCTGATCAAGGTGAACACCATATCGGAAATCCGCGAATGATTCGTCGCCAGCAGCGCCACTTCGATTGCGGCGATGGGCCGGGTGTCGGAAAGGAACAGGCAGGCATTCGTCAGGGCATCATCCGGAAGAGAAACAGCGCCGGGGCCGGTGCTGATGACAGGTTCGCCGCCGCCCGGATCCACGCCGACGCTGCTCTCCAGGCGGAGGGTTTGCGGGAGAGCGTTGGTATTGAAAACGCCGATATAATAGCGGCCCGGAACCAGCGGCGGCAGGGTGTAAGGGGTGAAAGACCAGCAGGTGGTGGCGGCATCCGCCAGCAACCGGCGATCAAAAACCGTTTGCGACGGGACGCCCCCGGCGCGCAGGTAAACCTCCAGCGGCAAAGGTTCCGGGGTATCGTTATAGAGGCACAGGGTAAGATTCGTCGCCCCCAGGGGAATCTCCAGGAAGTCGCCGGCGAAGGCATGAGCGGGCACGGTGAATGGCGTGCCGGCCTCCGCGTTTTGCGGGTCCAGCCGGATAGCCAGGTTCTGGACTAGACCTGTCTGGCCGGGCTCATAATTGGCGAGGTTCAGCAGCCAAATCCCCCGGCCCGGCTCGCCGATGAAATCACGCAAACTGCCGGGCCCATCGGTGGGAACCGCGCCAAGGATATCGCTTTCTCCGTTGTCCTCATAGACCCAGGTGTATTCATGGGGAGGCGGTTCGCCGGGAGGCTGGGAACGATTGTGGAGCACCGCCGTTTTGCTGCCATGACGGAGCGCGCAGATGAGGTTGGTAAAGCCGGCCTGCCAAAGCTCGTTGGTAACCACAACGCGCCGGACCGCCACCGGCGCCGGAGCAACCGCAATCACGTTGGCTACGCCCGGCCGGGCCGCCGCCCCAGCCGGAATCGTCGCTGGCAGGTTAATGCCTCGCAACAGCCAACTGCCGTTCGCGTCCGGCTCGCCAAAGGGCTGTTGACTGAATACCCCCATAAACATGTATTCGGCGGCTAGCTGGCTTTCCGCTTTGACGCCGACATAATAAAGCGCGCCCGGCGCGGCATTGCCCAAAACAATCGCGTGCGTGCCGCCGCGTCCGAGGGCCTTATGAGCGGCCGCCAGGGCTGCGGAGCCCAGGTTGGTCAGCGCGGAATCCGTGGAAACGTATAGATCAATGTCCGCCTCCGCCGGGGCGGCAGGATTCAGATTGGTCTGGAAAAGGCCGGGCAGGGATGGCGAGAGATCGGCCGCCATGAACGTCAGGAAGGCGGCATGGGGATAGTTCTGCTCATTGGTCAGGACGTAAAAGCGCCATTGGTTGGTTAGGCCGACGCCAATCTCGCCGCTGGCACCGCCCGCCCAGGGAATGCTGCGGTCGTCCGCCTGCGGCCCCATAGCCCCCGCCCGTTGATTCAGCAAAAGCCCGCCGGAGATCCCCTGCCCAGGCTCGAAGCTATTTGTGACGACCATCACCCGGGGGGAATCCTCGGAGACCAGGGGCGTGTCGGTGACCGTCAGGGCGTCCGCTTCCGCTCCGTCCCCGCTGGCGATCACCAGCGCATAATCCTGAACCACGCCATTCGTCCGGGCGGAGACGGCATTGACGTTCACCGCCCGGGCCGAAACCGTGACGGAATAGCTGGCGCCCACCTGGGGCGGGAGATAGACATTCTCGACGTTGTTCACGACATCGGCGTTGGGCGGCTGAGCCGGGTTCCATGCCTGGTTGACGCTGCCGCCGGGGGGAATGTCGTTGCCCAGATAGACTTCGCCCGTATCCAGGTTGGTGACGATTAAATCCAGGTCATTCACGAGCTTGAGGCTCGCGGCGGGGTTGCCCGGGGGATCGGTCCAAACAAGTGTGATGCGCAGCGGGGCATTGGTCGCCGGGGATGAAAGCGAAAGGAACCGGGTGTGGCGCTGGCCGGTAGCCAGGGCATTGGCCGGATCCTGGTCGAACACATGCATGGGGGCCGCGACCCCGGCAAAGGCGTTGGAAAGCGCGGGGGGCAAGCTATTGGTGAGGTTGATCAAGCCCCAGCCGGACGCATTGGTCGGCATGTGCGGCGAAAAAGCGCCCGGCGTGGCGAGCGGCCGCGCGCCGTTGATCAACAGTGCCTTCATCAACGCGGGGCTGTTGGTGCGGCCCAGGCGCAGGAAGAACTCCTGCATGAGGGCCAGGCTCCCGGAAACCCGGGCGGCGGCGAGGCTGGTGCCTGATTCGTAGCGGTAGAAAGGCCCGAGGGTCTCGTTCAGATTGCTGAGCACCGCGGAATAGTTGTTGGACCCGGCGGGCGGGCCATAGTAAGCACCCGAATCCCATTGCGTCGAGCGAGCGGAAACGACAAACACGCCGGGAGCCACAATATCGGGTTTGACGCGGCCAAACGCGCCTTCCAGCCCCACGCCCACATTGCCGCGGCTGGAGAATACCGCCATGACGTTGTTGGTGAGGGTCTGTCCCAGCCAGGGTGAGTTGGTCTGGCAATGATTCGTCTCATTGACGACGCCGCACTCCCAGGCTTGCGCCGCAATCTGCCGCGCCTGCGCAACCGCGCCCACGGTGATGACGTTCTTGGCCGTCGCCGGCGATTGAATCGCATCCGCGTCGCCGCCCGTGCCGTCCTCGCTGCCATTGCCGGCGTTGCCCGCCCCAAAAACCAGCAATAACGGCTGGGCGCCCGGCTCCTCCGGCAGCGCGTCGCGGACGGCGGCGTCATAGCGCGCCGCGGCCAGATCGTAGCTGGGATCGCCGGCATAGTGCCAGCTATGGTTCGAGATGAAAGCGCCGTGCCGCGCGGCGGTCTGTTGGAGATAGGCATCCGAAGCCGGCCCGGCTTGAGCCGTCAGGGCCAGGACTTGAGCCGCGGGAGCCTGGCCGCGAAATTGGAGATTCGTGCCGGGCATGACCGAGCCGCTGGCCTGGGTGACCGTGGGAGACTGCAGCCCACTGCCGGCAATAATCCCGGCGACATGCGTGCCGTGGCCATTCGTATCAATCCCGCTCGCCGGCGCGTCGCACAGAACCCGCCCCGCCAGGTCGGGATGGTTTGCATCCACACCAAAATCAGCGACGCCAACCAGGACATTGCTGCCGGTCAGCTCCAGATAATTGACCGGGGTGATCGCGTCGGCGGCCGCGGCCACCTCGCACCGGCCCAGGTCATTGGCCGCAACGCGGGCGCGCGCGAGCTCCACCTGCTGCACGCCCGGCAGGCGCGCCAGCGCGGGCAAGAGGTCGGATGCCCCGGTCGAAGAATCAGCGCGCCGGCCCCGCACCCAAAGCACCGGCCCAAACGGCGAAGGTCCATCGCCAACGGCCTCCACTCCGAGATCCCGCAATTGGTCGAGCACCTCCGCCGCGCTATCGGGAAAGAGCGTCAGGTGAAGCGGCTGCGCCTCCGGCAAAGCCTGCCGCTCAAGCGCCAGGGCCAGCAGCGGCGGCTTGAGTTTGAAGTACGGCTCGTAAGGCAGGACGGCCTGGACCTGGGGATCGGCTTGCAACCGCTGCGCAACGGCTGCCGGCGCGCCAACCAGGTACGCCTGGTTGGGAATGTAGGCAATCATGGCGGCCCCGGCGGCCCGCAGGCGTATGCGAAAAGCATCGTCCAGCGGCGCGCGCGACTGGACAATATAGGCGCCGGGATCACCGGACGCGCGCAAATGATCGGGAATGGACAACGCGAGCGGCTGGGCAGTATCGAGCAGGGCATTTTCCAGCAGCAAAGCCGTAGGCCGGCGAACAAGCTGGCAGAGTGGCGTGGCCGTATTTTCCAGGCGCAAAGATGAACTGCCCGCGCGGCTGGGCGTCCGGAGCACGGGCGCCGGTGCGGCGGCCGGCAACGCGGAAAGCAGCGCAGGGGCAACCGCGTCTGCTGCCGGCGATAGGTGGACTTCCGTTGCCGCCCCCCGCTCCCCGGCCGGCTCCGACGCCCGCTGCTTGTCCCGGGGGCCAATGCAGGCGGCCAAGGCAAGCAGCATCGAGCTCGACAGGAGCCAGATCAGGAACCGAGAGCGCATAGGACGGCCCAATCTACCCCACGCCCCCACCCGCTGACCAGCCAAAAGCTGGTAGTGTCCTAAAAGTTCTGCAAAAAGCAGCGGGTCATGGTAAGCCACTGGGGTGAATAAAGAACCCAGAAACGAAAGGCAAAGAACCATGACCCGAAAGGTTGGAAAGAACGTAAAGACAGTAGCATTGGAGTTGGAAGAAGTGAAGCAGGCCTTAATGGCACAGAAGGATTTTTTAGTGCCGGTGGTGCAACAGACGATGCAGGCGATGCTGGAGTTGGAGATGGAAGAG